>Ga0163151_10000441_pt1 | contig 73065 bp, 70 predicted proteins | sample OliLakLV19MP5IB2_FD_145596 | JGI IMG/M metagenome (GOLD analysis project Ga0163151, IMG submission 145596) | Freshwater microbial mat bacterial communities from Lake Vanda, McMurdo Dry Valleys, Antarctica - Oligotrophic Lake LV.19.MP5.IB-2 | ecosystem: Environmental > Aquatic > Freshwater >... | reverse complement strand
TCGATAACCTTACACTACTTTGTTCAAATCACAATAAACTCAAAGCACTTCACACATTTGGTAAATCGACAATGGATCGCTATTTGGAGAGTTGATGGTTGATTGGGAGTTTCATGGCATTTGGTTGATAGACAATTAGATCTATTTTTGAATCTTGCTTATTATGAATCGCAATTTGGAGAGTTGACGCTCGATGTAGATCGGTCATCAATCACTAAGCATCAGGTTGTGGCACAACTGCCATTGCGTACAAGCAATTAAATAATCTCAGCAATACGGCTACGAACTTTATCAATCAAAACGTGCGGTGTGCTGGCACCAGCTGTAACGCCGATACTTTTAAAACCCGAAAACCATTCTGACTTCAATTCAGCTTCGGTCTCAACAAGATAAGCTTTTTGGGAAAGTTCAGAGCAAATATCGTAGAGTTTTTGTGTGTTTGAGGAATTACGTCCGCCGATAACTACCATGCAATCCACATTGGCTGCAAGTTCATGGGCCGCCTCTTGACGATCTTTAGTGGCACTGCAAATTGTATTATGAAGTTTCACTTCGGCAAATTTTTCTTTGCATTTCTCAACTACTAAATCCAAAACTTTTCTTTTTAAAGTGGTCTGACAAATTACACCTACTTTTGCACGCTCTGGCAAATTTGCCACTTCATCTGCACTTTTGATCACCGCAACTTCATCATTAGGCACATAACTTCTCACCCCTTTGATTTCAGGATGATTGGCATCACCTACGATAATGACGAAATAACCATTTTGAGAAAGTTTTTTTGCAAAATTTTGGGGAACTTTCACAAGAGGACATGTGGCATCAACGATTTTTAGACCTTTATCTTTAGCCTTTTCTTGAACTTGAAGGGTCACACCGTGACTTCGAAATACAACTGTACCTTCAATATTATTAATATCTTCAGCGACTTTTAAACCACGTGATGAAAGATCAGCTACGGCTTGAGGATTATGTATCAATGGGCCAAGTGATGAAATAGGACCAGAAATTTCTTTAATGGCTTTTTCGCTTAGATCTAAAGCTCTTTCTACACCAAAACAAACCCCTGCAGTTTGAGCAGCTAAAATCGTAACACCATTTTTAACAATGGGCTGGTTGCTATATGGGAGATTTGTTTGGGGTTCTTTCATTTCAGCTGACATTAAAACCTTTTCAATTTTGAAGATATATCAAACACTATTGAGATTTCTTACTCTCAACAACTTTCACGATCTTATCAACAACTTCGTCAATACTCAAGGTAGAGGTGTCGATTTCGATAGCATCGTGGGCTTTAGCCATGGGAGCCACTTTGCGCTGTGAATCAGCCTCATCTCGCTGGGCAATATTTTTGATGAGTTCTTCGCTTGTGGATTTATATTCTGAGGAGCGTCTTTGAGCGCGCATATCAAGACTAGCGGTAAGGAAAATTTTCACATCAGCGTCAGGAAACACAACGGTTCCACAATCTCGGCCTTCAGCAATAAGACCTGCTGGGGGCTTGTTAAATTCACGCTGTGCCTCTAAAAGTGCTTTTCTAACTTGAGAGTATGCAGATATCCGACTAGCAATTTTTGCAGTTTCATCATTATTGATTTGTGCTGTGACATTTACATCATCAATAAAAACTTGGGTGCCATACATGTCAGCATGAATACGAAAGCCTTGGTAATGAGCAAGGCTTGCAACTAAAACTTCATCGGTGATGTCGATTTTTTTGATTTTACAAAGCTCTGCTAAACCCCTGTAAAAAGAACCTGTTGTGAGAAAAGTCATGTTGAGTCGTCGAGCGAGTTTTCCACTCACTGTCGACTTGCCGCTTCCTGCCGGCCCGTCTATGGTAATCACAAATGCTCCCCCAAATTTTCGATTCATGTAACGTCGCTTTACCTTGTCATCTGTAGTATTTGAATCCATAATCTGATCTAATGGAGCCGTAGAGTCAAGCTTATGTCATGGCAATGTGCTGCCCATATTCGAGAAATGTTTGTCGACTTTGCCGCAAGTGATGGCAAGCGCGCATTTCTATATCGAACACTCAATAGAAAAGACCAGCTTCTCATTGGCCTTATTGAAGCCCTTTCTCTTTTGCCAAAAGAATTTAAACCTGAAAACACAGATTTATTTCTGGCTACAGATTTAGCAAAAGTTTCGCTACGCGAAAAATGGGGTGCAGCAACGGCACTCCTAACAACTGAAGGGTTTGAAAATCTTTTGGAAATTGGCACTCAAGAAAGACTTTCTTTATTTGGGCTTCAAGCAAAAAAAAATACTTCACTTGTGCCGCGCGATTTGGCTTTTGGCGTAACTGAAAGAACAAGTGCTGATGGTTCAATAGAAATTGAACTTGATGAAAAAGAAATTGAATTTGTAATTAGTAAACTTAAACTTACCGATACCAAATCAGTAGCCGTTTGTTTTTTGCATTCTAATATTAATCCAGCCCATGAAAAACAAGTAGGGAAAAAACTTACCGAAAATGGTTATAGCGTCATTTTATCACACCAATATGAAGGAAATGAACTCGACCGAGCCCTCGCTGCAACTGAAGCTGCATTTTTGATTCCGACACGTGATTAGTTTTTAGAAGATATTATTAAACTTGGGTTTAACAAAGATCGAATTCATATTAGAGAAAATATTCCGGCTCCGAAAAACTCACAAGCAGTTCACATTACTTTTTTAGAAGATCGTATTTGGCTAGAAAAAGTTACACCTCAAAAAACAAATCACTTCACACAGCTCTCCACTTCAGCTCTCAATCTTATTTCAAAAGATAACGGCGGCCTTATTCATGTGGGTCCAGAAAAAATCGATGGAGAACCAGGACCAGCTTGTTTTGGAAAAGGTTTAAATTTATCTTTAATGGATCTTCTCGCTTATGATCGAAAAATCATTTGTGAAGGTGTACCTCGAGCAAGAGTTGATATTAACCGGGTTACACGATTATTAGCACCACTAGCAAAACAACTTCGCATGCATCAAGACGACTGCGCCGCTCAGTATATAGATTTAGCCTGTTCACAATTAGCCTTAGAAATTGAGAACTATTTTAAAAAAGAAAAATTAGTTTTATCTCAAACTGATTTTATTTTTGAAGGATGGCTTGAGCCTTTATTTGCTCATCAATTGGCAAAATTATTAGGTATTTCTAATTGGAAAACGTCACAATTAAGCAATTGGTCAAATTGCCTAAGACTTTTTGAAAGTCCACTACCCCAAACTATTGAAATTCAACAGGGTGTTTTTCAATTGGGAGGAGCGACATGATTACGGATCCTTTTAAAACTGAAAAATTTCGCTACTCATGTAAAAGCATTTTAAATAAATTAGGTGAGTCTTTTAAGAATTTCTCTGAAGTAAATGTTGCCCTTCTTGATCATCGTGGAGATCTTATTGAAGTAACGGGGTCAAACCCTCTGCATTTTGCTTCTTTTGAATTTTGCAGCAAAGCCATTAAAAAATACATCACCCCAAAACATGGGGAAATACTTATTACCAATGATCCCTACAGTGGCAACACAAGACTTTGTGATCTATTTTTTATTCAAGGTGCATTTGGAAAATCTCAAGCCAATGACTTACGTTATTATTTAGTGCTCCAAGTTTCTGTACCTCAACTTTTAAATAAGAATTTAAAAACACTTTTCACAACCGTTGAAGACGAGGGTTATCGCATTCCACCAACGCCACTTGATGTTCAAGGATTAGTGAATCCGGCGTTACTAGATTACTTATGTCAATCGGGCATGAATCGCGATGAGCTGATGCAACTTATTGGTGAAGTAAAAATCAGACTTAAAGAAGCTACAGAACAAACCATTCAAATAGAAACAACAATAGGTTCAGATAAAGTATCAAAAATAATTACAGAACTTCGCACATACTCTGAAGATCGAATGCGCTCAGCGCTACTTGAAATCCCTGATGGTGAATATTTGGCCCATGATTATTTAGACAACGACGGCTATGACTCATCACCTATTCGCATTCAATGCCAACTCACCTGCCAAGGCCATAATATTTTACTAAGTTTTGCCGGAAGTTCGAAGCAAACCAAAGGCCCCATGAATCTAAATTATGCGACAACTCTAGGTGCATGTTTTTGGATTATTAGAAGTTTAGTTAAAGAAGATATCCCGGTAAATTCAGGGGCATTTAAAGCGTTTTCTATTGAAGCGCCTGAAGGTACTATCGTCAATGCACGCTACCCAGCCCCTATGCTTGGCGGATATTTTGAAACATCAAAGCGCATCGTAGATGTGATTATGAGTTGCTTAAGTAAAGCTCTTCCACTTGAAATTCCAGCTCTGAGTGGTGGCTCATCTAATGTGACGCTTATGAAATCAGGTGATCAACTTTTTGTTGATGCCATAGGCTGTGGCGTTGGTGCAAGTAGAGATCACCAGGGCTCAGATTGCATTCAGACAAATCTTCACAACACATCACTTACTTCAATTGAAGTTTTAGAAAAAACATATCCTCTACAGGTTACCCATTGCTCAATTCGTGATTCTTCAGGTGCAACAGGTAAAAAATCTGGCGGAAACGGAATCACCCGCGGTTATAAATTTTTAAAACCCACAACTCTCATGCTTCTTTCAGATCGCAGACATTATAAACCCCATAGTCTTTTTGGCGGTGTATCAGGCTTACCTGGTGAAAATGTTGTAATTAAAAGTGGTGAGAAGAAAAAAATTCATAATGAGAAAAAAGTTATCGAAATGAACCCAGGCGACACGCTGATAATAAATACCCCAGGCGGCGGAGCTTGGGGCAAAGAAGAAATTCAAGTTGAGAATTAGTTATTTTACGAGGCATTTAACAATACCTGAGCAACTGACCTTTTGCCTAAATACACGTTTGAATTTATCAGTTCGCGATTCCGGCAATCGATAGGGTTGTTCTAAACACGCGGTGAGTTGTTTTTCACCACGCAAGAGTTTTGTTATGTCTCCAGCAACACGCAAATAAAAATCTGAAGAAATATTTTTTCCATCAGCATCAAGTGTTAGAAACTTCTGGCTCACTGGACTCATCGATGCATTTTCTGCAGCTTTAGCAATAGCTGTTGATTCATCGTATTCATCAAACATCGCAATAAATGCTGAGACTCCTAATTTTTTAGTCCAATAAGCTTGTGCCCAAAATAAATCACCCGCTGCACGAGGAATCATATTAAATTTTCCACCATTCCAATTTGACCATGCAAACCCCGGAAATATAACTCTCTGATAAAGAACATTATATTGATCACAAAGTTTTTTATCATCAATATGCATTTTTACATGATTATTTAATAACTCGAGAGCAGATGCATAAACACCCACTGACCAAGGTTGCACCATATCGAATTTTAAGTATGTCGAAAGCCAATTTGCTTTTGAATTATTAATTCCCTGACGCCACCAATAAGGAACTCCGCCAATTACCATAAAACCTTTTTCATGAAACCAACGAATGAGTTCCAACGCTTGCTCTTGAGTACCTGGGCGATCAGTATAACCAAAACCCCAAAGTGCAATGACCGGCCGACCTTTGTGTTTTGCGTATTGTGGAGAATCTAAAACTTTTGTCTCAAGTTCTAACCAATCTTTTTTAATATCAGAAACTAAAGTAGCTTCATTAGAACTCGTGATGTCATATTCCATATAAAAACTGCGATCATACTTCTGGGCATTTTGTCGAACAAGAACTGCAACATCATCACGTAACATTTTTTGAAAAGGAAGATTTAGCTCTGAGACAAATCGTTGCAGAGCAACTCCGTCTATTCCATATTCTTTCATCCAACGAAAATGTGTATCAACTACTCCTGCTCGATCAGAGGCAAAAAGCATTGAAGGTTGGCCATTGCCCAGTACACCTAAACCTGTTTCTTGAAGATCATCAGCGTTGTATTCACGTACATCAGGATAAAGTTCAAATTTAATCTGACCTACAGAAGGTATTTGACCCGCGTTCCAATGTGTCCAAATTCCATTTTTGCTTAACTTTTGTGTGCTAAACCAACCCTGGTAGCCCGCGAATGTTTGCTGCAAAAATTCTTTATTTGGTGTTTTGGAAATTAAAGCTTTTGCATCCAGACTAAAAAAACCCGCAAATAAACATATGAAAAGAAAACGATGATTCATATCCCCTACCCTCTGATTCACGTTTTCGTTTTATTTAAGTTGAATGTAAAGAACTAAGAGAAAATTATAAACGTTACACGGCTAAAATGAATGAGATCACTCATTCGATTATGATTAATACCCCAGGCGGTGGAGCCTGGGGCAAAGAAGAAGTTCAAATCGAAAGTTAAAGAAATTTTAAACGACGTTTTTTGCCATTAATTTCAAACTAGTTTTCTTAAGATAAGCAATCATCAGTAGTGGAAGTGTTAAGAGTACAAGAGGAGGAGCGCCTGGGCCACCCTTTCCACTGTCTTTTGCATTAACTATTCCACAGCCCATCCCTTTTTCTGATGTTTTCTTTTGTGCAACACAAGCATGCTGTTCACAACCACTAGCAGGACATTCGGTAGTAACACCTGCAGAAAGATCATCAGTAGAATTATAAAGAGCAATATTCCATTTCATCGTTGTCGCCTCTGGATTTAAAGCGCAATAAGCGAGCATCAATTTTGAAAAAATACGATCAGTACACTCAGACTTTGCCTTACTTAATGCTGATACCTTGCCAATGTTATGTTTCACATGATCCACACTGATATCTGCAGAACTGTATGCTGGCAAATTGCCATCAAAAATAACACAGGATCCATATTGAACTGGTGGTGGCAACGTTGGCGTTGGCTCTGAAGCAGGTGCCCGCTCTGAAACTGACAGTACCGGCGTTGCGGCCGGTGTTGGCGCAGTTGTGGTCACAGGTGTTGGAGTTGCAACAGGTAGTGGCGCTGGTAATGATAATGGTGGCCTTGGACATGTATGAGAAACACATCCAGTTATTGCACATCCTGATATAGCATTGACAGGTTCGCCTGCAGAATAATATGCAGCAACTCCCCATTGTGCAGAAGTAATTTTTGGATTTGCTGTACAGTACACATCCATCAATTCTAGGAAAACACTATCGGTGCACGCAGTCTGAGCACTTCCAAATGTTGTCACATTCCCAATATTACGTTTCACATAAACTGAACCTTCATTTGCAGCAGCATAAGCAGGAAGACTTGTACTTTCACTGCGAATAACACAAGCACCATATTGCACACTTGGCACTGGCGTTGGTGTTGCGATCGGAGTTGGTGTTGGTGTTGAGCCAGACTTGGCTAGGTATTGTTTAATAATTACATCCTTAAACACACACACTCGAAAAACTATTTGGAGGAAGCGTGTTGGCTTGACCATAAATATCACAAATATTTACGAGACAAGATTCCTGTGTTGTGTAGAGACCCTTTGTAATATTACTTCCATCAACCATATCAAGCCTGCAAATGTCATATGGATTTGGCGTTGGTGTAGCTGATGGTGCAATTGACGGTGTGGGAGTTGGTGTCGATGCAGGACATTTATGATAGTCACACCCACTCGCTGCGCATCCGGTAACTTGATATGAGCCAACTGAATCATAAGCGGCTACACCCCATTGTACATTCTCCGCATTGGGGATCAGTGTACAAAAATTAACCATTAATTCCGCAAAAAATTTATCCGTACATGCTAACTGCGCTTGAGCATATGTTGTTACATTACCAATGTTACGTTTCACATAGTTAGTTCCTACATCGGCAGCATAGTATCCGGGGAGATTTCCATTACGAATTATACACGACCCAAACTGTATCCCAGTCGCTGGGCTTGGTGTCGGTGTCGGATTGGGCGAGACAGGCGTAACTGTTAGTACTTGTGTATAAACACCAACTAAACCACTGCAAGTTACTGCGGCCACTTTGTAATAATATAATGTACCACTGGTTACAGTTGTATCATCAAATTTATACATATTTGAAACTATGGAAGATGGTCCACCAATTGATAACCACGGGCCACTTGAATTTGTTGCACGCATAGTTACATAGTCGCATGCATCGGTCACAAGATTCCATTGTGCTGAAACTTTGTAATTTCCAGCAGTAAGTTGAAAACCAGTAGGAGCGGGCAACGATACTGGTGGGCCTACTGGCACGACGGATAAATTTTCAGGTGAATAAAGACCCTCGTTGCCATTACCGTCTATAGCGGCAACACGATAAAAATAAAGTGTCCCATTAACAACAGTTAAATCTGCGAGTACAAATGTGTTTGAATTTAAAGATGTAGTTGGGCCATTCACTGTACTCCACGGACCTGAGGTACTTAACGCACGCTTGATGCTATAACTACTTGCACCAGTAACTCGGCTCCACTGCACTCCGACTTGCTTATTCCCCGCTGTTAACTGAACCGTAGGCGCTGCAAGTTGCACTACCGTTCCCATTGGTGGTGTTGCACTTAAAATATTTGTATATACTCCAGGTTGGCTATTTGCATTTAGCGCTGCAGCTCGGTAGTAATAAGTCACACCGTTAAGAGCCGTTAGGTCTACTAAAACAAATCCTGAAGATGTTGTAGTCGTTGACCCATTCACTTCAGCAAAAGTTCCATTGGCAGACGGACTTCTTTGTACGGAGTAACCTGTAGCACCTGGTACGGCCTGCCATTGTATCAGTACTTCATTATTAGCTGTACCAAGTAGAAACATCGTCGGCGCTGGTAATTGTCCAACATTACCTTGATTGACGATCACGCCAATAGCTGCAGTATCAGAACTTTCATCGCCATATCCGTTTAACGCAGAAACTGCATAATAATAAGTAGTCCCAGCTACTAGCCCTGAATCAGTATATTGATTTAATGTAATCGTGGAAACAGTGTTCGGATAAGCCACTGCAATTTTAGTCAGTGCATTTGGAGCTGTACCCCTTTTTATGTGATACGCAAATGCTCCGTTATTATTTCCCCAAGACAAATTAACTTGGTGATTGCTCGTTGTTACATTATATGGCCACGGCGTTGTTGGAACTGAAACAAGTCGAGGTGTTGCAGTTGGCACTGGAGTTGATTGAGCTGATGGCGTGCACCCTATTTTATAAACATTTGATTTTCTGTATTTCACACCAGCAACTGATGAGGCTTCTTCATATGTTTCATAGGCATGACGAAAAAGATTCCCAGATTTATCGATAGTTAATTTCCCATGATCGCCTGAAGGATTTGCTAAGTTTGCATGCGCGACAGAACCGTTGAGCACTGTATTATTGAAAAATCGAAGTTGATTTGTGGCACAGTAACCTTGATTACAAATGCCTTCTTGCGATACCCAACTAATGCCTCCATCTGTGCTTCGTAATAGTTTACTAGCTGTATAGTTTCCACCTGTTGGATGAATGACAACATATAAATTGCCAAGATGATCTGCGCCTGTATTTAAAATTCCATAAGAGCCCGTAAGAAGATTCTCGTACAATGGCAACATCGACCATTGGGTACCGTCAGAAGTCCCGCGAAGCAACGCTGGGTATTGCCCCCCAGTAGCTGGCTGTATATCAACAAACAACAAGATCTGATTTCTACTATTGAAATCATCATAGAATCCTGTCCTATAGCCGATAACTCCTGAACCTAATAACTGGGTCAATTGATTTAAATTTTCACCGACCGGAGTAGATTGAACTGTGTTCAATCTACGCGCATGATAAGCCCTTACATTTGAACCGTACGTACTAACTGTACCAAATGTAAAAATATTACCTTTGCGATCTTTCAAATAATCCCAGGGGTAGAAACTTGAATTTACAGAATAAACAGTATCGTCCACAACAGTCCACCCACCAGAGATGGTGTTGCGTTTTATTACTGAAACAGCATTACTAAAATTACCTGTGCCTGATCGTATGACTCCAAAAATATCGCCAACTTGATTTTCAAAAAATTTCAATCTGAGAATAGAGTAATTATAATTTAATGAGGAAGTGGTTCGCATGGGATTAAATTTAAATTCAGGACCCTTGTACCATGAAGCTTGGTTGCTGATGTAAATCACATTATTCATCACTCCGTTAGCAACCCCACCCGCATAGATATTTCCCAATCTATCAGATTCAGCTGAATCATTTGAGAATGACCAGGCATAATTTTTTAATATATGGTTTTTAGAATCACGCATAAATATTGCGTTTGAATTAGCTACAAAAGAACCACCGTTTAATACAGATAAATTACCCTTACCAACTACTACTGGTTGATCTGCTGAGCCAAAACTAAAAAAACCACGAGACTCTTCTTCGGTCGTATAAGCCGAAGAATTGTGATCTGAAAATGTAAACTCATCCGACAATGTCCAATCACCAGAATATGATGTCGTGCATATTTGAGGGTTGATGCTCGTATAATTAAAATTTTGGTATCCAACAAAAATAACAGAAAGAATTAGAAATACAGAAAATTTCTTGAGCCTATTTTTATATAGGTTTTTGCCCGTAAACATTGAAGCCCTCCACACGTTCCGCTCTTAAATTACCTATTGATATACCGGTTTTTTTTAAATTTCTTAAGGAAATTGAGAGGCTTATACGTGAACAAAATCAAATATACTGACAGTTCAGATTGACTAAACCTTAGACACTATCTCTAGGATCCATATGAATTATTCTATGACCTTTGAACCCAGCGCAACAAAACCTTTTTTAATTTCATCGATCTGATCTTGCCCTGTGGTTTCTAAAGTGAACTCAATAATCGTCTCACGCAAATGAATGCGATCACTCATTCGATTGTGATTAATCTGTAAAACGTTAGCTCTTTTTTCAGCAATCAAAGTAGTAAGCTTATTGAGCGTCCCTGGAACATCCGGCGCTGCTACAGTGATTTTTGCTAAACGACCTGAAACTTGAAAACCTCGATCAATAATACGCTCAAGCATATTTAGATCAATATTACCGCCACTCAAAAGAGCAACTGCCTTTTTACATTTAAATTTATCTTTGTGAGCCACAAGGGCAGCAAGTGATGAAGCACCCGCTCCTTCAACAACTGTTTTTGCCCGTTCCATTAAAAACACAATGATCTTTGCAATCTCATCATCGCTGACAGTGACCACATCATCACAGAGTTTTGAAATAAAACTATCGTACATAACTTGAGATGGTCTTTTCACAGCGATACCATCAGCAATGGTTGAAACAGGTTTTAATTCCATGACTAATTTTTTATCGCGAAAACTTTGAGCCATGCTGTCAGCACCAACTGCTTGAACACCAATGATTTTAATTTTTGGATTTAATGATTTAAGCGCAATGGCAATACCACTAAGAAGTCCGCCCCCACCAATGGGAATAAAAACTACTTCTGCATCTGGAATATCTTCAAAAATTTCAAGACCAATAGTGCCTTGACCTGCAATGATTTTTTCATCTTCAAAGGGATGAATAAAAATCGCGCCACTTATTTTTTGAAGCGTGAGTGCGTGCTGATAGGCCTCATCATAGGCCACACCTTTTAAAATAACTTCCGCACCAAATCTTTTTGTAGAAACGACTTTAATGAGAGGACTCTGTTCAGGCATTACGATTGTCGCTTTAATACCCAATTTTTGGGCTATACAAGCAACACCTTGCGCGTGATTACCGGCCGAGGCTGCGATCACGCCTGCTTTTTTTTCTGCGTCAGTTAATTGGATGAGTTTATTTGCAGCTCCACGAATCTTAAAACTTCCTGTGAGTTGAAAATTTTCATACTTTAAGAAAACATCAAACCCCGAAAGCTTGCTGCAGTTAGCAGAGTATTCTAAAGTCGTACGATTAATGTGCGGCTTTATGAGCAAACTGGCTTTTTGAATATCCGCTAACGTCACTTTCAAATTTTCACCAGTATGCAGTTAGCCCCCGAATGGGTCCAAAATTATCAACCTTACCTGGAGTAAAGCGAGGATCTTTAAACAGATCAGGTTTTTGTTCTCCAGGTCTTACTTCATTGTCAGCGTAATCAATGATTTTACGCTTATCAAAGTAATAAAACGGCAAGAGTGACTTGTTACAAAACAAACATTTTATGATGTCATCACAACTCTCGGTTATTTTGCCACAGAGGTGGCAACGTCGAACATGAAGTGGTTGACTCATAGGTTCTCCTTACCCCACAATTTGGTTAATTGCCCTATTAATAGAGTATAATAAACCAGACCTACGTCTGTCAAAGCACGCGCACTGCGGTATTTGAATTATGTTTGCGCCAAAGTGTCGAACGACTTGACGCAAAACACAGTTTTCATAGACTTAAAGCAATATGATTAAAAATCTGTTCACAGAAAATGCACTTACCGTACTTCACGATCGCTACCTTTGGCGTAAATCAAAGCGAAATGTGGAAACACCTGAGGAGATGCTCAAGCGAGTTGCAAAACACGTTGCCGGGCCTTCTAAGCAGCTAGAAAAGCGATTTCTGTTAGCACTGAGTGAGCTTGCTTTTTTACCCAACTCGCCCACTCTGATGAACGCCGGAAAAAAACAAGCTCAACTTGCAGCGTGTTTTGTTTTACCTCTAGCTGATGATCTGACAGAAATCATGAACACACTTAAATCAACAGCCCTCATTCATCAATCAGGTGGTGGGACAGGCTTTAGTTTTTCAAGCCTACGACCTGAAAAATCACAAGTGCAGTCAAGTAACGGTGTCGCTGCAGGCCCACTTGGTTTTCTCTCATTATTTAATGAACTAACTCAAACAATTAAACAAGGTGGCCTTAGACGTGGTGCAAATATGGGTGTTCTTTCAGTTGAACATCCCGATATTGAAGCCTTTATTCACTGTAAGACTGATATTTCTAAAATCACAAATTTTAATATCTCTGTAGCGGTCACAAATAAATTTATTAACGCTGTCAAAAATGATTCCTCATGGAATCTCATTGATCCTCATACGAGAAAAAAAGTAAAAACTGTATCTGCATCAAAATTATTTCAAGACATTTGTGAGGCCGCTTGGCTCACGGGTGAACCCGGACTCATTTTTATTGATGAGATTAATAAAAATAACCCTACTCCCAAAAAAGGTATCATGGAGGCCACTAATCCTTGTGGAGAACAACCACTCTTACCCTATGAAGCATGTAATCTAGGAAGCATTAATCTCAATGTCATTTATCAAAAAAATAATAGCGATTCAATTAATTGGAGTAAACTTTCCGAACTCACTGAAACAGGAGTTTTGTTTTTAGATCGTGTCATTGATACCTGCACTTACCCAGTTCCTGAGATTCATGATCTTTGCCATGCCAATCGCAAAATTGGTTTAGGAGTTATGGGTTTTGCGGATTTGCTATTGAAACTTAATATCGCTTATGGTTCACCCGAATCATATGTTGTGGGTGAAAAAATTATGGAATTTATTCGTACACAAGCTGTACTTGTCAGCCAACAATTAGCAAAAAAACACGGAGCCTTTGATGGATTCTCTCAAAGCCTCTGGAATAAACGCGGCCTTAAACCATTAAGAAATGCAACACTTACAACAATTGCGCCCACTGGCACCATCAGTCTTCTTTGCAATGCCTCTGCCGGAATAGAGCCTATATTTAGCTATGCCTATGAGCGACACGTGTTAGATAAAAAAATATTAAGAGAAGTTCACCCCTATGCTGAGGCCGTTTTAAAAGAACGAGGTCTTTACAATGAATCACTTTTAAAAATCATGTCTCAAGAAGGCACGTTTAAAGACGCGTCGATTCCAGATGATATAAAAAATATTTTTGTTACAACCAGAGATCTTACTGCAACCCAACATGTAGAGATGCAAGCACGTTTTCAAAAACATTCAGATAGTGGCGTATCAAAAACAATAAATCTTTCAAACAAAGCTTCAGTTCAAGACGTGCAAGTGGCTTTTATGCTCGCAGCTAAATTAAAATGTAAAGGCATTACAATATATCGCGATGGCACAAGACCTGATCAAGTTTTACAATTAAAAAATTGTCCTGATTGCACGAGAATTTAAAATTCCAACCTATTTTTTAAGAAGCTTTATCTTGATACTCATGAGGCATGAGTATACCAGAGCTCATCATGAGACTTGAAATTTGGGCTATCAATTGGCAAAAGCGAATATCACGATCATTAAACTTTGAATGCTCTCGATCCATGCGTGCACTAATAACACCATACATGGTGTTATTACGACTCACAGGGCAAACAATCATACTGTTAAATGAAATGCCTTTTACGAGATCTTTAATTTTTGCCAACATTGGGTCGTAGGCAAGATCTTCAATAACGATTGCTTTTTGACTATTCATGACGTGAAGCATTTCTGGATATTTATTCATGTCTAATTTAAAACCCTTAGCATCACGATTATCGCTACTGGCCATGACAGTGCCGTCTTGCAAGTCTTCTGAGATCATCACTACTGAGCAACGTACCGCTTTGAGTGATATGGCAATCATCTTTGTAATATTAAGTAGAATTTCACTTTGTTTACGACCACTCAAAGTTTCTCGTAACACGATCTCAAGTAAGTGAAGGTAAACATCAGCACCTTCAAGTTTAGCAACTTTTTCTTTATTGGCATCGTGAACAAGTTCTCTTTTATTTTGGATATGAAACACAAGTCTTGTTAAAATGTCTTCATACTTATAAGGCTTTACAATATAGTCAGTAGCTCCGAGGGAAATACATTCTTTAATATTTTTTACGATATTATGTGCCGAAGTAACAAAAACTTTTGGTTTAATTTTAATTGAGGCTTCTGCTTTAAGCCAACCTAAAACTTGAAAAGCATTACCATCTGAGAGAGTGAGGTCGCAAATAACAAAATTTGGTTTCCAATCGCGAATGCGTTCTTTAGCAGCAGATCCACTAGGAACAACCTCTACAGTAAAACCACGTTCTCTAAGAAAATCTTGAAGTCGACGTGAACCCGCGCCGTCATCATCGGCGATAAGTACTTTAAAATTAGCCTGAACTGTATTTGCTTCTTCAGTCATTATTGAAACCTCATAAGTACTGTTTCGGTCATTTGTGAGAAATGATTTAATTTTGCTGACATGCTTAAAAAGCTATGACAATTTACGGGGTTATATGCCTTTTGTGACTTTTGAAGGTATCGATGGCTCAGGCAAATCGACCCTTTTAAAATTATTTGCTCAACATTTGAAGCAGCTGGGCTTACCCGTTGAAATTACAAGGGAACCTGGAGGCTCAGACTTAGGGCGTGAACTTAGGGAAATCTTATTACGCCCCGAAGGGGTGCCTCCATGCCCTGAGGCTGAACTCTTAATTTACGAAGCTGACCGCGCTCAGCACGTCGCGACAAAAATTCGACCCTGGCTAGACCAAAATATATGGGTTTTAAGTGACCGCTTTTACGATTCAAGCCTCGCTTTTCAAGGAGCCGGGCGAAAACTTAAAACCGAAGATGTTATTTGGTTAAATCAATTCGCAACCAAAGGTCTCAAACCAGCGCTCACCGTACTCACTGACTGCTCTGTCGATGTAAGCCAAAAAAGACGCCAAGCACGTAAAGCTGATCGCTTTGAAAATGAAAAAACTCAATTTCACGAAACTGTAAGACAAGAATTTTTAGCCATCGCCAAAAAAGATCCAGAAAGATTTTTTATTATAAATTCTGAGAAAGCGCCCAATGAATTACTGCAAATGTTGTTAACTGAAGTAAAAAAACGGGGGCTCCTATGATTTTTGATAAAATTGTTGGACACACATCAATTGTAAAAGCGCTTAAAGAAGTTTTACATTCAAATCGGGGGCGGGCCCCTGCGTTTTTATTTTCTGGCCCCTCGGGTGTCGGAAAAAAACTTGTAGCCCTAGCTTGGGCACAAGGGCTTTTATGTAAGCAACCAAATGCACCTTGCGGAAAATGCTCCACATGTGATCGCATTTCGCGCAGTCAACATCCCGATCTTTTAATTGTAAGTCCTGGAGAAAGCCCAACACTTAAAATTGAACAAATCAGAGATATTCAAAATTTTATTTCGCTCAAATCTTACGAGGGTGCAGCAAAAGTTGTAATCATCGATGAAGCACAAACCATGAATGCTCAAAGTTCTAACGCTTTACTGAAAACATTAGAAGAGCCCCCGGCTCATTGTTATTTTATTCTTGTCACATCTAATAAGGGAGCCCTTTTATCAACTATCATTTCTCGTTGCCAAAGAGTATTTTTTGGATCACTTAGCACACAAGAACTTAAAAAAATTGTGCCAGAGGCCCCAGATTGGGCATTGCCGTTAGCACAGGGGCGCGTTGATGCTGTTACAAAATACTCAGATGATTCTTTTAGAAAATTAAAATCTTCAGCCTTTAAAGTTTTTAAAGATATCAAACATACCCGTGCCTTTGAAGGGTTCACTCAAATGAATGAGCTCAGCGATGAACGCGAGAGTGCTCTATTTGCAATTCAATGCTGGGGGCAAATTATTAAATCTGCGGCAGCCCTCAAGCTAGGGGCACACCCCCCGCTTTCATCAGAAGAAGCCGTTACGGCTGAAGAACTCAATACTGTTTATTCTCCCCAAACACTTCTTTTTTTAGGACAAAAAATTCTTAAACTCGAACAAGATATCCAAGCCAATGTGAATAAAAACCTGGCATTTGAAAAATTCTGGATTGACGCTAAACAACTAGCAGAAAACGAAATAAAACATGGCTAAAGAATCTTTTTACGTCACAACACCTATATATTATGTCAATGACATCCCTCATTTAGGCACTGCTTATTGCACCATTGCTGCTGATGTTTTAGCTCGCTTTGAACGATTAATGGGAGCAGATGTGCGTTTTTTAACAGGCACTGATGAACACGGCGAGAAAGTACAAGAAGCTGCAACGAAAAAAAATAAATCCCCACAAGAATTTACAGATGAAGTCGCCGCTGCTTTTAAAACCACCTGGGAAAAGATGGGAATCTCTTTTGACGATTTCATTCGCACAACAGAAGATCGCCATAAAAAAGTCGTTCAATATTTTATTAAAAAATCTCTCGACTCAGGAGATATCTACCTTGGCAATTACGAAGGTTGGTACTGCGTTCCTGATGAAACTTTTTGGACTGAATCGCAACTTAAAGAAAAAAAATGTCCTACTTGCGGACGAGATGTTAAAAAAATCAAAGAAGAAAATTACTTCTTTAAAATTGGCAAATACGTACCAGCACTTTTAAAACACATTGAAGACAATCCTACTTTTATTTTACCCGAATCAAAGAAAAATGAAGTTGTTTCTTTTTTAAAAGAGGGCGTTAGGGATGTGAGTGTTAGTCGCACCAGCTTCACATGGGGCATCCCATTTCCTGAAGATGAAAAATCAACAGCCACAGCAAACCACGTCATCTATGTTTGGTTTGATGCATTAATAAATTATGTATCGGCCTTAAATCCACTTGCAGACGAAACAGTGTTTAAAAAATATTGGGGTGAAAAATCCCAGCCAAAGGCAATTCACCTTATAGGTAAAGATATTTTGCGCTTTCACGCTGTATATTGGCCATGCCTACTTTTAAGCGTAGGATTCCCTTTGCCTAAAAGAATTTTTGCCCATGGATGGTGGACAATCGAAGGCCAAAAAATGAGTAAAAGTCTGGGTAACGCAATTGAACCCATAGCTTTCACCAATCAGTATGGCCAAGATGCTTTTAGATTATTTTTATTCCGAGAGTTCCCATTTGGACAAGACGGAGATTTTAATCTCAAAAATTTTAAAGATCGAGTGAATGCTGATCTTGCCAATAACCTAGGCAATTTAGTCAGTCGCACAACAAATTTAATTAAAAAAAATCTTGATTCAAAAATTAACCCACCACAAACTAGCGATACTGATCTTGAACCTGTATTAAATAATATTCATAATGCTAAAGAAAAATATCTCAGCAAAGATAAAAATGGTGATCGCAAAATGGAACTCTTTGATTTCCACGATGTATTACAAAATATTTTCCCTATTTTACTCTCGCTTAATAAATACATCGACACCAAGGCTCCATGGACTCTAGCTAAAGATCCAACTAAAAAAGAAGAATTAAGTATTGTACTTAATAACGTTGCTGAGGGAATACGCATCGCCGCCTTATTTTTATGGCCATTTATCCCTACAACAAGCACTGAAATTTTAAAACGTTTAGGTCAAAAACCAATCACAGAGATCATTGATGGCAAAACAACTCTAGAGGCCCAGACCATTTGGGGCCGAGGGATTGCTTCTGAGATTCTTGAAGGCGGACCACTGTTTCCCCGTCTCACTTAAAGGATATAAATCATGTGGATAGATGCACACACCCATCTTGAAATGCTTGAAGATAAAACTGATGAAGTTTTAACTTTAGCTAAAGCTTCGGGCGTTGATCGCATGATCACTATTGGTTGTCACCCCAATGACTTTGCTAAAGTTTGCGCCATATCAAAAGCTCATTATCCAATAGTCGCTGCTACATTAGGGGTACATCCCCATGATGCAAAATTTTACACTGAGCAAATTGAAAATGAAATTCGTGAAACTGCCAAAGAAATTTTTATTATAGGTGTAGGTGAAATAGGTTTAGATTATTTCTACAACCATTCTGAGCAAGATATTCAACGCACTGTTTTTAATCAGCAAATGACTCTGGCAAACGAACTAAAATTGCCAGTGCAAATTCATTCACGTGATGCCGAAGATGATACGATTGAAGAACTTAATAAGTGGAACGGCAAAGTTACAGGAATGATGCATTGTTTTTCAGGCACTGAAAAACTAGCGCGTGCAGCACTTGACGTAGGGTTTTATATTAGCCTAAGTGGAGTTATCACTTTTAAAAATGCTCATAGTTTGCGTGAAATAGTAAAGAACGTGCCACTGGGTCGCCTACTTATTGAAACAGACGCGCCGTTTTTAGCACCAGTACCTATGCGTGGAAGAAAAAACACCCCTGCATTTGTGAGTCATACTGCCGCAAAAGTAGCTGAGATAAAGGGAATTTCACTTGAAGAATTAAGTGCAGCACTTTTAAATAATGTAAAAACACTATTTCCAAAGTGGCGATTTAACCTTGAGGCCTAATCGTTATTGTTGATTGTTTTCGTCCATTAAATCGAATTGACCAAACGCGCCACATAGCTTCGCGAACAATAGCTGAAGACATTTTACTTTGCCCCTCACGTCTTTCTTCAAACATGATTGGGAATTCAGTAAATTTAAAACCCAACTGAACGGCACGATATTTAAGTTCGATTTGAAAACTATAGCCATCCGAACCAATGCTATCAAGATCAACAGCCTTTAAAACACGAGCATGCCAACCATTAAAACCACCAGTAAAATCACAAATCGGTACACCCAAAATCAAACGAGCATAAAGACTTCCAGCTTTAGATATCAGCTTTCGAAAAAAACTCCAATTAACAGAGCCGCCACCCTTTACATAACGAGATCCAATAACAAAATCAGTGGTCAATGCAACTCTTGTCATATCTGCAAGAAAACGCGGGGGATGGCTCCAATCAGCGTCCATTTCAATAATAAAGTCATAATTATTTTCAAGCGCCCACCGAAACCCAGCGACATATGCTTTTCCTAAACCCATTTTGCCAGAACGTTTTAGTAAGAATACGCGTTTGTCTTTTAGAGCAAACTCTTCGACTAGTGCAGCTGTACCATCAGGGCTACCATCATCAACAACAAGCACATGAGAATCAGGAGTGATCAAAAAAATCACTTTCATGAGTTCAACAATGTTATCGCGTTCATTGTATGTTGGTATAACAATAAGCTTCTTCAAAGCGGTTCCCTGGTTCTTTGGTAAAAGACTTAATAAACCACCTTATATTTACTTAATTATTTTGAAAAGTCGAGCTCAAGGCTATAAAAATGCCCTAAATGACAATTTCACGCGTGGATTTTTTCTTACGCCCCGGGAGTCGAATTGGAGGTTTGCGGGCAAGCCAGACATCAGGATCTTCCTTACGGGCTTCTAGGTGTCTTTTAACTTTCTCACAGGCTTTCACTTGATCACGAACATAAACGATCGGGTCAAAAGCACAATGGGGGCATTCAGCGTCATAACGATTTCTAACCAGGATCCCGATTTCAATGATCATCAATGCAAGTACGAAAATAACCAATGCTCGAGGATCAAGCTGTTGCCAAAATAGAAAACTTGCAGCCATAGCTATACCTAAGGCTTGGATAAAGTTAATAAACGATACCGCCCTTTTGCGATAAATTTTACGAGGCATTTTACAAAATGCACAGTAACAGCTCTTATCTGACACAAATCCCCCTTATTTCATTATCACCTGTATAAAAAAAATGAAAAGTCAGATTTTTGACACGTCCACTGTAATCAAATCAGTTACACTAGAGGTATGAAACGACTAATTAATTCTTTTATTACCGTCTCTTTAGTTACAACTTCAACGCTAGCCTTTGCGTTTGAGTTTCCAGATGAAGCTCCCTATTTGCCAAAAACTTCAAAAACCAAAATTCAAAGGCCTATGGTTACAGAAGATACAGAATCTGTTTTCGATGAAGTGAGAATTCATGCAGGTGTTGCTTTTGTAAATTCATTTCAAGACTTTGCAATAGCCCCTGGAGTTCGTGAGCGTGGTGGAATCAAAGGATTTGATCTTAACTTTGGCGTAGATTTATTCTCTGATCATTGGCTTGCTGAAGGACACATCATTAATTTTCCCGAATCTGGAATATCAGACACACGCATTTCTTCAAATGGTTTTGAACTTAGACTGATCTACGATACTGCAATTTACGAAGGCCTCACTGTTCATGGCGGTGTTGGAGTTGCAAGTAGAACCTACTCCATTAAAACATCTCAACGCCCAGATAAATCGGTTTTGCGTAATGATAGATCATTTTCAAGCGGGGCAACTGTACTTGCCGCAGGAATGGATTATTGGCTTAACGGTTTATTTAGCACTGGTATTGAATTGGGCAATCATATTCCCATGGCAAGTGGTGATGACCCTTCAAGTATGGATCTTACCATTAAGGTCAACGGACATTTTTAAATGAAACTTCGCCCCAATTGTCTCCTCACCCGCTACCCCTTATGTTTTATTCAAGAACCTACATCTTTTTGGAATTTTCTAAACCCTTGGAAAAAAACTCACCGATATTTAAAAGCCCATGGATACGAAGTCTATGTGCTAAATCACAATAAAAAACCTTTTCAAAGACTTGAACAAATCAAATCTAAACATGGAAAAGTTCATATCATCACTGCCCAACAAACAAGTTTAGAGAGTCTTACCAATCAAATAGGTATTGCGAGCCTTAATTATTTAGAGGGCACAAAAACTTCTTCGCCATCCATATCAACACAGCGCATCGTTAAATCTAAAACAAAAAGCTTACATGAGATTATTCTGGATCATAGTATTTTCCTTGCAGAAAATGACTTAGCCACAGGAAGATAAACTCATGGAACAACCAAAACGTCCGGTCACAGATCTTAACTGGCAAGATATAAAAGCGCGCATTCGTGAAGTCGTTTTTTTTCTACCTCAGTATCTCAAAAATCCAGTTGATGGAATCAAACGTGTTCCTTCATGGGATTGGACAACCGTCATTATTTTAGAAGTTTTAATATCTGCCGCTTGTGGACTCTTAGGCGGAATAGTAGCTCGTCATATTTTATCAGTCCTTGGTGGTATCATCGTAGGCCCCGTGATGGGCTTGATCATGTCAGTAGTCCTTTCTGGCATTCTTTACTACGCAGGTTTATTTATTTTAAAAACGGAATTAGAATACAAAAAAATATTTATCGTTGTTGTATTGGCTCAAATACCGGCTCAAATCATAGGTGTGCTTTCGCCCATTTCACGTGCAGTCACCCCATTTGCCATTCTCATATCGGCACTTTTGATAACTGTGGGCTTGGTTGATAATTTTATGCTTGAGAAAAAAAGAGTAACGAAAATTGTAGGAACCCTCACAGGAATTGTACTTATATTTTGGATTTATTCAGCTGTATTAGACATCACCCGCCATCGCATTAAAGTTCAAGAATACACCCCAGAAAGCCTTGATCAAATCCATAAAGAACTAAGCGAAGGTAAGTAATTTTAATTTCAAGTTTCAGCAAAGGTAAGTAATTTTAATTTCAAACATTAACTCCAGTACTTCCGAACCCCTCTTTACCACGCACTGTAGTTGAAATTTCACCAACTTCTTGAAACTCAGCTTGAATGACAGGTGCTACGATGAGCTGAGCAATACGATCTCCGGGATTAATTACAAAATTATCTTGCCCATGATTAATTATAATAATTTTTAATTCGCCACGATAATCGCTATCGATGGTTCCAGGGGTATTCACTAATGTAATCCCGCTTTTAATGGCAAGTCCACTTCGCGGTCTGACTTGAATTTCAAAGCCTTGAGGAATCTCTAAGCTTAACCCGGTTGAAACTAAAACACGTTTCCCTGGTTCAAGTATTACCGCTGTCTGAAGTGCCGCGCAAACATCAGCACCACTTGCTTCTTCAGATTGATACCCAGGAATTTTGCCTACAAAATTACCAAGTTTTTTTATCTTGATGATGGGTTTCATTTAATAAACTTCTCAACTTCACTGGATTTAATATCACCCATTACAAGTATTGCCATTTGGTCGAGATTAAATATTTTTTGAGCCAAGTCTTTAACTCCACTTGCCGTGACTTTATCAATACCTTCAACGATAGATTCTACAGGCATGTATTCGCCAAAAGTCATTTCATTTACACCAAGAGAAGACATGCGATTCTCCATATCATCTGCACCAAGTAAGATATTACCTTTTACTTGCTGTTTAAAAATTTGAAGGGCATGGGGCTTAAGTTTTTTTCTTTTTAAATCTTTAACGTCACGCTCAATGGCATCTAACACGGTTTTAACACTTTTTGCTTCAGTGCCTGCATAAACTGTTAGGGTGCCACAATCTACAAATGTAGTGAGATTTGAATAAACGGTATAAGCTAAACCCTTTTTTTCTCGAATGCTTTGATAGAGCCTAGAGCTCATTCCGCCGCCAAGCCATGCGTTTAACACAAATGCATCAAAACGATTTGGATTAACAAACGATACACCTTCAAAACCAACAACAATATGAGTTTGTTCGCCATCTTTCTCGACTACTTCACGCACTCTTTGCCATTTTGGTTTTTGACGACTTACTTTTTTGATTATTCGTTTTCTATTTTTAAAACTTTTCTCTACCTTTTCTACTACTTCATCATGTTCTAGCGCACCTGCTGCCGCTACGATTAGGTTTCTACCGGCATAGCGCTCACGATAATATTTCAAAAGTTGACCACGGGTTAAATTTTCTAAAGTTTCTTTGGTGCCTAAGATGGGCCAACCCAAAGAAGATTTTCCATAAATCTTTTCAAAGAAAAGATCGTAAATATATTCTTCAGGTGTGTCTTCCGTCATAGCAACTTCTTGAAGTATGACATTTTTTTCTCGTTCAAAATCCCGCTCAGTGAACTGAGCATTGCAAACAAGATCTCCAAGGACATCAATGTCTAAAGCTAAATCATCTTTTAATGAAAGTGCGTGAAAACAAGTGTACTCACGTGTTGTGAATGCGTTGAGATCTCCACCAACAGCTTCAATGGCTCGCGCAATATCAGAAGCAGAGCGCCGCTTTGTACCTTTAAAAACCATGTGTTCCACAAAATGGGAAGTACCCATGGTTTTTTGAGTTTCATCGCGGGTTCCTGTTTCAACAAAAACCCCCACCGCAACCGAACGTTGATAACGATGGGCCTCTGTTACTACAGTAATTCCTGAATCAAGAACGGTCTTTTTGTACATTGATTAAACGGGCTTGATTAAAAGCGCCTTGCGAGACAGTTTAATTTTCCCTGCTCGATCGACATCTAAAACTTTAACCTCAAGCTCATCACCTTCTTTTAGTACTTCAGTTACTGTGCGTACACGGTCATGAGAAATCTCAGAAATGTGTAGCAAACCATCTGTACCAGGAAGAATTTCAACAAATGCTCCGAAATCCATGATTTTTTTGACTTTACCTTGATAGGTTTTACCTATTTCAGCTTCAGCACAAATACTCATGATCATCGCTTTTGCTTTTGCTCCGGCGATCGGATCACTTGTGGCAATATTGATCTTCCCGTCATCTTCGATATCGATCTTAACTCCAGTTGCTTCAATGATTGACTTAATCATCTTGCCTCCGGGGCCAATAATCTCACGAACTTTTTCAGGTTTAACTTGGATTGTTTCAATACGTGGAGCATAGGGACTAATTTCACCACGATGAATATCGATAACTTTAAGCATTTCATTTAAAATATGAGCTCGGCCTTCAGCAGCTTGTGCTAAAGCTTTTTTCATAATTTCTAATGTTACGCCTTCAATTTTAATATCCATTTGAAATGCAGTGATTCCAGATTTACCACCAGCAACTTTAAAGTCCATATCACCCAAGTGATCTTCATCACCTAAGATGTCAGACAAAATTGCAATATCATCACCTTCTTTAATGAGACCCATAGCAATTCCTGAAACAGGCTCAACAATGGGAACACCTGCATCCATGAGACCCATGCAACCAGCACATACAGTGCCCATTGATGAGGAACCGTTAGATTCTAAAACTTCACCTACAACACGCATGGTGTAAGGGAACTTAGCAGGGTCAGGCAGTATGGCCTTAAGTGCACGCTCAGCTAATGCTCCGTGACCAATTTCACGACGGCCTGTAAAACCGATACGTCCAACTTCTCCTACGCTATAGGGAGGAAAGTTGTAATGAAGAATAAATTTCTTATAGTAATTACCAGAAACGGAATCAATGAGCTGTTCATCATCACTTGTACCAAGTGTAATTGCTCCTAGAACCTGGGTCTCACCGCGAGTAAATAAACCAGAACCGTGGGCTCTTGGCAAAATACCTACTTCGCAAGTTATAGGCCGAATATCAGTTACTTTTCGCCCGTCAATACGCACAGCTTCTTTTAAAATTGTTTGGCGTGCGACATTGTATTTTACATCTTCAACAATAGTACCTAATTCTTTTTTTCTAATTTCCAAAAGATCTTCAGGCAAGTCAATCAAGAATTTTTCAGCAGCCTCAGCTTTTGCATCATCTACAGCTTGATAACGAGCTTGTTTTTCTTCAATTTTTAAAGCGGATTTCACCTTAGGAGATAAAAATTGTTCTACTTGTTTTCTAAACGCTTCATCAACTTCTTTTGGTTTGAATTCGCGCTTGGGTTTTCCGACTGCTTTTCTTAAGCGCTCTTGTGCTTCAATGGCAGGTTGGAATGAATCATGACCAAATTTCAATGCCTCAAGCATTGTTTCTTCAGAGATGAATTTAGCTCCGCCTTCAACCATCAAGAGAGCTTTACGTGTACCAGCAACAATCATTTCAAGATCTGCTTCTTCTATCTGCGCATACGATGGATTAGCAATATATTGACCATTCACTCGAGCCACCTGACAGCTTGCTGCAGGGCCATTAAAAGGAATGTCACTGATATAAAGCGCAGTTGAAGCACCAATACCTGCTAATATTCCTGGTTCAATACTGTTGTCTGTACTTAAAACCGAAGCCACCACTTGGGTTTCAAACATATATCCTGTGGGAAATAGTGGTCTGATTGGCCGATCAATTAACCGTGAGGTTAATGTGGCATCGGTTGAGGGCTTTGCTTCACGCTTAAAAAAACCACCAGGGATTTTTCCGGATGAATAATATTTTTCTTGGTATTCAACCATGAGCGGAAAAAAATCTTTGTCAGTCGCTTTTCGACTAGAGACAACTGTTACTAAAACTCTAGTTTCATTGCATGAAACCAAAACAGAACCATCAGCTTGTTTTGCTAATTTTCCTGTCTCTAAAATTATTTCTTTATCACCAATCTTGAATTTCTCTTGGACGATATTCCAATTATGAGATTGAGCCATCACGGCCTCCTCTATCGAAGAGTCGCGACGATTTACCAAGCAGCCAATAAGACTTACGAATTACGAAAATTCTTGAGAAACATCTCATAAATTTTAGTAATTCGTGGCTGCGAAAATAGAATATCACGACTCTTGGGTTGTTATTTACGTAAACCTAAGTTCTCAATGAGCATTTTATATTTATTTACATCATTTCGTTTTAGATATTCCAAAAGTCTGCGACGTTGCCCAACAAGTTTTAACAAACCACGACGTGAATGAACGTCTTTAACATGGGTTTTAAAATGACCCGTAAGTTCGTTAATTCGATTTGTAATGAGAGCAACTTGAACCTCAGGACTACCTGTATCTAAATCATTACGACGGTGTTTTTTAATAACTGCTTGTTTGTTTTCTTTTGAGATAGCCATTTTAACTCCTTTAAAGTGTGCACTAAATTGCACACGTCTTACTGTTAAACAATCCGATATGGCCGGCGGCTAAGCGAACCAATCAGAAAAATTACTGTTCTTTTAACAAGATACACGCAAAAGTGTCAACTTTAGTTCTTATGCGGGAGTCTCAAAAACCCGCCCTAGCTTCACACCTTTTTTAGCATCTTTTACCACGACAGCTAAGAGACTCCCCTGTTCGTTAATGAGTTTTACACCGTCTTTAATCGGATAATCCACCAACTGCCCAAAGATTCCCCTAGGGATTTGGCCGTTTTTAACTAAATCCACATCACGCCCAATGAGCCTTAAAACAGGCCAATCTGAGAGAGCATCTGCCAAAGGAATGAGTTTTTCAGCAGCTAATGTTTCATTTTCACTAAATTTTGTAACTGTTTGACTTTGCTCAATATTAAAGCCACCAGAACGAGTACGCCTTAGTTTTGAGACCGTAGCGCCGACACCAAGTAGTTCTCCTAATTTTTCTGCCCATGAGCGAACATAAGTACCCTTGCCACAAGATAGTTCAATGGTGCAATAGCCCGGTTTAAAACTAGTTATCATTGCTGACTTAATGACCATCAGTTTTAAAGGTAGTACGACTTCTTTTTGGTCACGGGCATATTCATAGAGCTTCTTACCTGCGATTTTAATTGCTGAATATATTGGAACTTGAAGCATTAAGTCCCCCAACAACTCAGGCAAGCGAGCTTGGATCAATTCTTTTGTGATATGCTGAGCGTCTTTTTCTTGGATTACTTGACCTGTAATATCACCTGAATCAGTTTTAACGCCCAATTTTATTTCAACTTCATAAGCCTTATCATCTGACACCACAAACTGACTTAATTTTGTAGCTTCCCCAACAAGGCAAACAAGAAGTCCAGTTGCCAGTGGGTCAAGGGTTCCTGCATGGCCTACATCTTTTTGCTTTAAGATACGCCTGAGGCTGTCAACCACATCATGACTCGTGACAGATTCACTTTTATCAACAAGCAGAATTCCATTAAATGCCATTATAGATGTCCTTGTGTTTTAAGTACTGAATCTAATTGTTTTTCAACTTGAGCTCGAACACCATGTATCGTGCATCCGGCAGCTAATTTATGGCCACCACCGCCAAATTCTGTGGCGATATTAAGAACATTCGTATTACCGCGAGCTCTGAGTGAAAGTTTCCATTCAGTAGAAGTTTTCTCACTTAAAAAACAAACTATTTTAACACCCTCAACACCCCGTGGAAGATTGACAAAATTTTCTGACTCATCTTCTCCAGCCCCGACAGCCGCGAGGTCGTCTTGGGTCAGATAAAGTTTTGCAAGTTTTCCATCATTCTCAAATTTGAGCGAGCCCAATACTCGATGCATGAGTTTTAAACGTCGTTGAGTATACGTTTCATAAAGTGATTGGCTAATAACGTCAGGTTGAGCCCCAGCCTTTACCAGTAATGCCGCCAATGCAAATACATCTGAAGTTGCATTACTGTAGCGAAAACTCCCTGTATCAGTACTAAGTGTACAAAATAAATTCTGAGCGATAGCGGGTGTGATTTTAAACTTAGAAAAGCCTGAGAGCAGATTAAAAACTACTTGCCCTGTACTACCCGCTTTAACATCAATGAAATTGTATTTTCCAAAACGTGTATTACTTTGATGATGATCAATATTCCAGATTTCTGAAAAAAAACTCTTATCTATTTTATTACCAAGTCTTCCTAAATCACCTGAGTCTACAGTAATGAGAATTGAATTTTTAAAAGTGTTGGGGATTTTGACTTTAATAATTTCTGATTTAGGTAAAAAGCTAAGCCATTGAGGACAGCCATCGGGATTAAATGCTAAAACAGTTTTCCCTAATTGCTTTAAACCCAAAACCAAACCCAGGGTTGAGCCGATAACATCACCATCTGGTCCGTGATGACCTGAAATCACAAATTTTTTATGATTTTTAATAAGTGATGTAAAAGATTTTATTTGGACAGCAGATAACACAGGTTAATTTCTTCTACGCTTTGGCTTTTTGACTTCATCAGACTCTTCATCTTGATCGTCATCATTGTCGTCGTCATCATCACTGTCATCGTCTAGATCGTCGTCGTCTTCATCTTCTTCGTCATCGTCATCTTCTTCGTCATCGTCATCTTCTTCGTCATCGTCATCATCATCTTCTTCAAGATCTTCGTCTTCATCATCTTCTAGATCGTCATCGCTATCGTCTTCGTCGTCCGCGTCCTCATCCAGATCATCCTCATCCAGATCATCCTCATCTTCGTCGTCGACATCATCTTCGTCTTCGTTGCCAGATACCGCTAATGATTCTTCTGTTGGGACCTTATATGCAATTGAACCTAAGAGACTTTGAATTTTGTAACTATGTTCAAGCCCTTCATCGACAAAAAATTCTATTTTAGGCGTGAACCGAGTATGAAGCTGACGTCCGAGATGTTGACGAATTTCTTTTATTGATTCTTCAAGACCCTCAATGGTTTCAGCTTTTTCCTTATCAGTTCCATAGACGGTGTAATACACACGCGCAATCTGGAGATCTTTTGTCATATGAACTTGCGTGATAGTGACAAACCCAATACGTGGGTCTTTGGCACCTTTTTGCAAATAACTTGCGACTTCTTTACGAATGAGATCGGCCATGCGATTCGGGCGGTGTGATGGGCGTTGTTCCATTGTACTACTTCCTTAAAACTAATTTAAAAGTGTTGCGACTTGTTCTTTCATAAAGGCTTCAATAACGTCGCCAACTTTCATATCGTTATAATTTTCAATCGCAATACCACACTCATATCCGGTTTGAACTTCCTTAACGTCGTCTTTGAAACGCTTGAGTGAAGAAAGTTTTCCTTCATAAATTATGCGGCTTTCGCGAAGGAGTCGCACTGAAGCTTGTCTAGTAATTTTTCCGTCAGAAACAGAGCATCCAGCGATAGTTCCAAACTTTGGTACGCTAAAGAGTGATCTCACTTCTGCACGTCCCAAAGTCTTTTCAACAAAAGTAGGTGAAAGAAGACCCGTCATAGCCTTTTTAATATCATCGACTACTTCATAAATAATTGAGTAAGTCTTAATTTCAATGCCTTCTCTTTGAGCAACGCTGTTTACTCCTGTTTCAGGACGTACGTTAAAACCAATAATTACAGCATTAGAAGCAGATGCTAGAAGCACGTCACTTTCAGTGATCCCGCCGACTGTACTTGCAATTACTTTAACTTTTACTTGATCAGCAGGCATTTTATTAATGAGTTCTTTTAGAGCTTCTGCTGAACCTTGAACGTCTGCTTTTACTAATACAGAAAGTTCTTTGACGTCTGAGGTTTGTACTTTAGCGAATAAATCTTCTAACGTCATTTTCATAGCAGGCATTGCGGGGCCAGCTTTAAATTTACTTTTACGTTTTTCAACAATCTCTTGAGCCACTTCTTCGTTCTTTGCAATGTCTGCAGTGTCACCTGCAGCAGGCACAGCGTTTAAACCCAATATCTCAACCGGATCACCAGGACCCGCTTGTTTAATTTGTTGTCCACGATCATTTATCATTGCGCGAATTCGACCAGTCGTAATGCCCGCAACAATAATATCACCAACAACTGCAGTTCCTTGTTGAATCAAGACTGTTGCAACAGGGCCACGACCACGATCCAAACGTGCCTCAATAACGGTTCCAGATGCTGGGCGCTTGGCATCAGCTTTGAGTTCTAGAACTTCCGCTTGCAAAAGAACCATCTCAAGTAATTCTTTAATACCTTCTTTTTTCGCAGCAGATACTTTAGCAACAATGGTTGAACCGCCCCATTCTTCAGGAACCAGTTCAAATTCTGTTAAACCTTGAAGCACACGCTGGGGATTAGCCTGTGGCAAATCCATTTTATTCACGGCAACGATGATGGGAACACCCGCTGATTTTGCATGTAAAATAGCTTCTTTAGTTTGAGGCATAATACCGTCATCAGCTGCTACGACTAGGATAACAATATCTGTGACTTTTGCCCCACGTGCTCGCATTGCGGTAAACGCTTCATGGCCTGGAGTATCTAGAAATGTAATCCTTTTGCCATTAACAACAACACTGTACGCACCAATGTGTTGAGTTATACCACCTGCTTCGCCACTGGCCACATTAGCTTGACGAATTACATCAAGTAGTGAGGTTTTACCGTGATCGACGTGACCCATAACTGTAACAACCGGGGGACGTGTAGTTAAATTTTCTGGATTGGTCTCTGTAGCTTGTGCTTTGACGATTAATTGTTCTTCACTTAAATCTAAATTCTCAATTTCAAATCCATATTCAGAAGCAAGTACCAACGCCGTCTCAAAATCTAAAACGTCATTGACGGTAACCATACTCCCCATAGCAATGAGTTTTTTAAGAACAGCATTGTTTTTCACACTCATAGCTTGAGCTAATTGAGAAACAGTGACGCTGCCTTTAATTTTAATTTTACGTTTTGCAGCACCAGGTGTTGTAATTTGAGGTTTTTGAGCAGCTCTACCTGTGAGAGTTTTTTTCTTCTTAGGTTGAAAGAGCATTTCTCTTTTTCTGAAATCAGAAGCATTAAATGTTTCAATTTTAGTTTCACGAGCAAGAGCTGCAGCCTTTTTAGCTTGAACCAATGCTTCTTGCTTGATGAGTTTTCCAATGGCATCACGATCAAACTTATGAACCTCAAGATTTGCCTGACTTGCAGCGCGCGCTTGTGCCGCGGCTTGCTCTGAGGTACCTGTTGATGTGGCACTCTGCGGCTCTGTTGGCTTTCGTGATTGAGGAGCACGCTCTCCCATAGTAGTACGCAAATCCATTCTAGAAATAACTTGAGCAACTCGGCCACCTTGGGAATCGGTTTTAGGCGATTGAGGTTTCTCTATTGTCTCTGAAGCATCAACTGTTTCTACTAAATCTGTTTCTTCAATATTTGTCGGCTCTTGAAAATCTTGTGTCGCTTCAGGAGCAGAAAATTCAGCAGCTCCCTCAATATCACCAGCATCTTGCACATTGGCTTTACGTCTGATGACTGTTCTTGAGCTTTTTGCAGCGACCGCAGGTGTAGCTTTTGCTGATTTTGCAGCAGGAGCTTTAGCAGCAGTCTTCACTGCTGCCTTTTTAGTGGTCGTAGGAGCAGGAACAGCCACTTGTGATGCCTTCACAACTTTTGGAGTTGCAGGAGCAGCCGCAGTTACTTTGCGTTTTGTTGTCTTAGTAGTTTTAGAACTTGTTTTTGCTTTTTCTTCGTCAAAACGTGAACGAATCTGCTGGAGAAGATTATCATCCAATTCAGCCATATGGCTTTTTATAGGAATTTTAAATTCCCTTAGCTTATCCATGAGGGCAATGGTTTCCATGCCCAATTGTTTAGCTAATTCAAAGACCTTAATGTTGTCCACGTTTATCCTTTTTGTTCGTTGCGGTATACTTCGGCATCATGCTTGAGTTGTTGCGCTTTCTTATCTCCGATACCTTCAATGGTACTGAGTTCTTCTAGTGGCTTAGCCAAAAGATCATCCACACTATGAACGCCTGCTACTCTTAATTGCTCAACTGTGGTTTCACCAACACCTCGTACTTGTAGAAGTTCGGCACGAGCTTCATCGGCTTTGATTTCTTCAGGAGTTTTTTCAACTGTGGTCTCACCTTTAGATTCGGCGGCTTTAAGAGCGTTTAATTCCATTTTTAGGCGAGCTTCAGCAAGCGACTTCGCATCTGAACCACCAGCTCTTGTAATAGCCACAGTTTCTGATTGTGGAAGTGGTGTTCCGCTATCAGCATACTGCTTAATGAGATCCTTAACTGTAGTTATGAGCTTTTGAGCTTTCTCATCATCGTAACCTGGAATTTGCTTAAGATCTTCTGACGAAGCTTTTGCAATTTCATGAAGTGACGCAAAGCCAGATTGATAAATATTCTGAGCCATTGTTTCACTGATACCAGGGATAAGCATAAGATTGAAAATCGCCTCTTGGGTCTTTGCTTGAACTTTCGTTTCACTTAAAATGTCAAGTTTCCAACCAGTAAGCTTTGCAGCCAACCGAACGTTTTGTCCCTTTTTTCCAATTGCAAGACTGAGTTGATTATCAGGAACTACGATATCCATTTCACGTGAACCTTCATCGATAATAACTTTACTTACTTCAGCAGGTGCAAGTGCATTACAAACAAAACGTGAATGATCTTCGTTCCATTGAACGATATCAATTTTTTCGCCTTTAAGCTCTTGAACAATATTTTGAACGCGACTGCCCTTCATACCAACACAAGCTCCAACTGGATCAACAGATGGATCTTTACTGATAACAGCAATTTTCGCACGACTTCCTGGTTCACGAGCGGCGGCTTTGATTTCAACTATGCCGTCATAAATTTCAGGAACTTCCATTTCAAAAAGTTTCATTAAATAACGATCATCAGAGCGAGACATAATAATCTGGGGGCCGCGAAGACTTTGACGAACATCAGAGATATACCCTTGAATTCGATCACCGGGTTTAAACATTTCTCCGGGAATTTGTTCACGCTGAGGAAGATAGGCTTCTGTTCGACCAAGATCGACTACAATAGCGCCTCGTTCAACACGACGAGCGATACCACTGGCGATTTCACCTTTACGCTCTTGAAATTCAGCGTAAATAATATCACGTTCTGCATCACGTACTCGGCCAACAATGATTTGTTTTGCTGTTTGAGCAGCTATACGACCCAACTGAGATGTGTCTAATTTAATACCAAGACTGTCACCAATTTGAACTTCAGGATCCAGCTTGCGTGCGTCGTCTAATAAAATGTCTGTGTCTTCTACGTCAATTTCATCAACCACATTTTTAAATTCGAAAAGTTCAACTTCGCCACTGTCTTCGTTGAATTGAGCTTCGATCTCTTTATTCATTCCGAATTTTTTGCGTGCTGCAGTTTCCATGGCCATTTCGACGGCTTCGATAATAATTTTTTTATCGATACCTTTATCTTTGCCGACCTGATCAATCATTCGTGTCAGTTCAGAAAACAGATTCTCTGCCATTTTAAACCTTCTTTCCCTTCTTAGGTGTGGTCTTTAATTCAAAATTTATATAGGCCTTTAACACTGCCTCAACTGGTATCTTAACTTCATAGTTCTCAGCCTGAATTTTAAGATCTGTTCCATCAAATTCTTGGAGCAAACCTGTAATATTACGTCTCATTTCAAAAAACGATTCACTCCCGTTCCAGAGAGACAAGGGCTGTGAAGTGGTGACATGGATACTTTGTCCAAGTGCTCCGGTGAAATGCTCAGGCTTACGTAAACTTCTATCAAGGCCTGGGCTACTCACTTCAAGATCAAAACTTCCTGCAACCAAATCATCAGTATCAAGTAATGGATTTAAAATACGACTTGTACTTACACAGTCATCGATGCCGACAGTGCCGCCTTCTTTTTCAATCGTAACCCGAAGAATTCGACCAAAAAATTCAATGTCGTAGAGTCTAAAACCACTACCTTCAACGACGGGTCGAATAACTGCTTCTAGTTTTTCTAAATCCAAAAAAAATATCCTAAAGTTTTATGCGTGCATTTTTTTTAAATACACATATCTTGTTAAAACCAAAAAAAACGGGCCCTTCAAGGCCCGGAGCAAAATGCTAATTACGTGAGAAACCTAGCAAAACTATTGGGGTTTTGCAATATTTAGTTTCATACTGAGACCATCAGAACCATCCGGGTAATAGGCCTTTCTGACATGCATTGTCGCAAAGCCCAGAGATATATAAAATTCAACAGCAGGACGATTTTTTTCGCTTACCTCTAGAAATACTTCAGAGTTTTGCGACTTTGAGTGCACCAGATCTAATAAAAGAGCTTTCCCCACTCCACGTCGCTGCTGACTTGAAACAACACCAATAGTGGTGATTTCAATGTCAGAACCCACATTTCGGGCAAAACAATACCCCAAGATGAGGGGTTTTGAAATTAAGCGATCGGATTGAAAATCAAAAGCCACCTTAGAAAAACTACATTCTTGATCATATTCTTGACGTATTTGCAAAGGACTCCAGGGGAATTGCTGAACAGAGTCGTTAATCTTTTGAATTTCAGGAAGATCTAATTCACTGATTTGTCGAAGAGAAAGCGCCATGGGATACATTACTTCCTATAATATTTTTCACTTTATGTTTTTTGCGTAAAATTTCAAACCAATCACGCAACCTATCTTCCGCATTTTTATTTCCTAAAAATCTTTTAATACTTACTTTAAATTGTTCAAATTCCATAGTACCGAATTTAAGTCTGTTTTTATTAAAATAACTTTGAGCTTCTTCATCACTTACTTGAACAAAACTTGAATTTGATTTGTACTTAATAAATCTATTAGCCCGCATTTTACGCGATACCATTTCTTTAAGTTGCCCGTCAGTTAATCCAAATGAATTCCATTGCCCACGAAGATTTGGAGTATTCATAAGTTTTTTTTTCACATCGTTATAACTTTGTTCCACTTCTTGATCAGTAACCTTGGCAACGCCAAAGGCAGTGGCTTCTTCAGAAACCATCCATTCAATGAGGAGTCGATTTAAAGTGGTGTTAAATTCTTGGGTGTCAGTTGTGAGCGGGGTGTATTTCCCCTCATTATAAAGTACCCGATCGATAAGATAATTTGCTTCTACGTCACGATTCGTTAAGGTGCGTGTACCAACAACTCCAACGAGTTTCATCGCAAGTTGTCTTGCTGCGTGCACCTGGTAACTTGATATGAAAATTAGAATTATAATGAATGTTTTCACTTCTTTTAGAATGCCATAAAAAATGCCGCCCTTAAAGGGCGGCATAACTTTAAAATCTTAATTTCAATAGTTTAGAGTGTAAGCTTCAGGTTCAAAGTCGCAAAATAGTAGTTTAAACCTTCAATGGGTGACCCGACTTGAGGCCCGTAGGTATATGCAAGAGCGTCATCAGTACGGTAACTGATGTTCCAGAGATACCGAACATCTGCTCCTACTGAAAGTTTTTTTGTAGCGCTAATATCAACACCAACAAGTAAACCGCCATCAAAAGCATTTGAACCGCTAATTGCTGTATTGCCTGTGTACCCGTAAGAAACACGATTTGTGTAATTACGACGAGTATAACCGACAATTGCGCCAACTACAGGTGTTACGCGCCCAGGAAGTATTCCATAAGTTGCAGCTCCTGAAAGATTCATTTGGTTCATTGTAACAACTAAGCTTTGACCACTGTAACAGTAGTAACAAGGCGTTACGTTTTTAATGTCATAACTTGAATACATAAATGATGCTTCAATTCCAAATCTATCAGGCATTTGAAGATCAGCAGCCACACCAGCAGCGTAAGCACCGTTTACGTTACTTACAGAAGGATATGAACCCACACCAGCAAGACCACCAACACGAAACTTTGATTGCTGTTCTAATTCTACAGGTTTTGTATCTTCAGTTTTAACCACAACACTGTTTTCAACAGGAACTGGTTGAACAACAATTTGTTGTTGCTGTTGAACTGGCGCTGGAGCAGGTGCTGGAGTTGCAACAGGCTGAACAACAACTTGTTGTTGCTGTTGAACTGGCGCTGCAGCTGGAGCAAATAATTTATCAGCACGTTCTTTTTCAGATAAAATGCGATCATCTTCTAAACGTTGTGTAAGTCTATCTTCAGTTTGACGTTCCATATCTTCACGTTGTTTTCTCAACTGATCAGCCTTTGACTCACGAATCGCTTGAGCCTCAACAGTAGTTGCTGGCTGAACTTGTGCCTGACCACTTTGAGTTGGGGGCTGAACTATATAGATAGGTTGAAACGTTGGTTGCGCAGGTTGCTGCACTTGTTGTTGCTGTTGTTGAACCTGAATAGTAGGTGAACCTTGAGTTTGAGCAGGTCTAACTGTCTGCACTTCAACTCGTGTTGTATCACCGATATCAGCTTGAGCCAGTTTCACCCTCGTCTTTTTAGGACGCTTTGGATATAACTGCTCGATATCCTGATTCAACTCATCTTTGAGCCCTTCGTTGTAATCAGCTGCATGAATAGTTACTGACATAACCATCATACTGACAACTGCTAGGGGCAACGCGATTAACTTCTTCATTTTGGTCTCCTTAAAAACTTACAAAAGGACTGCGACAGAACCTCTAAGAGCAAGGCGCGTGCCCCCAAGCGTTGATTTGAATGATGAAGTTAAGTGTCTAAAATGATTGAATTTTAAAAAGCCATCTTGACGATCATTGAAATCTTACACAGCAAATAACAGTCGTATTCATTGACAGTGACGACAGTTTTCGTCACTTGTTTAAGTGAAAATAAAGTGAAAATATGAAGTCATTTTAGTTAAAGTCGTAAAACTCACGCTGGTGGCCGGTTCCAGACTGGAGCTAAAACCCTTCAAATTGTAATCAAACCTGTAATTTCTGACGTGATATCAATCGTCACATTCAACACAGCGCGTTTGAACTTGGCATTTAACTTGCTCAAGGGATCTCTGGGTTTTTCAATTTTATTTGGTTTTGTGCGCGTTCCCCCTACCCTTACCCCCTGCACACAGATCCAAAAACAATTGAAAACCCTTTTTTTTGCCTTTTTTCTGAAGAATCATTCCATTTGATTTCATTGAAGTGATCAATTACATCTAAATTTATTCTAAGTTCACGTTGCCTCTGTGGCGGAACTGGTAGACGCGCTGGACTCAAAAGACAGGCGCAGTTTAAAAATTTTTGTAAGTGGTTGAAATTAAATCTTAATTTCGGTCACTGGTAGAAGAAAAATGAAAAGTGGTAGAAGGATCTACCACTATAGTGATAGGAGAAACGGTTTTTAGAAAATTATGTGCCTCTGTGGTGGAATTGGTAGACGCGCTGGACTCGAACGGTCGTTGTTAAAGACGACATAATTTGAGTGCCCCTGGGGAAACCCAAGGAGTAGAACCGCCCAAATTCGGTGAAGGCTTTAAAATGCTAATGCCGAGCCAAGCCGCGAAAGAAATTTCGCGGAAGGTGTAGAGACTAGACGAGCGGGACCTAAAGCGAAAGTTAAGGTCAAGGCATAGTCCAGACCACAAACTCAAAAAAGGTAGCGAAAGCTATAGTGGTAAGAAAATCCAGTATCCGCAAGGATGTGCGAGTTCGATTCTCGCCGGAGGCACCACTTAATTTCTAACAAACAGTACAGTAGTTATTTTTTTGTTTTTTCGAAGGGATGAAATTGGCTGAGCTGATAGACATTGAAACCTACAAAGAAGCTAAAGATTTTTTTGAGATCTCTCGAAAAATCGAACCTGACAATTCTATTACTCTGCATGAACTTTACAAATCTTTCGTGAAATGGAATCGATCAAGTCGTCATTTTTTACGAAACGAAGGTAATACTGTTCACAAACCTGAAAAGAATTCCCCAAAAGTTTAGCAATTTGTGAAATCGAAATATCATACTTGGTCATCAGCATAACTGCATAGCTATGACGTAAATCATGGACCGTGATCCATTTTGATGGATCATTTGGGAAGGTCTTCTTACAGGCCCGTCTAAAAATCCTGGCCAAACTATTGCGACAAATCTGTTTTTTATCTTTAGCCGCCACAAACAGACGAAAATCCGCGATTGCATCTTTAAAAAGGTAGGCAGTCCGAATTTCTCCATTTTTTGTTTCAGTCTCGACCTCATCACGATCTAATTGAGTTAACACTTTTAAGCTATTACCACCGCTATAGTTGTCCTTCCTTAAGGCAAACGCTTCTCCGGTCCTTACTCCAGAATAAAATAATAGCCGAAACAGCGATCTATATGTAGCCGCTGAAACAACACTTTGATCTCCAACCTCAAAATTTTTAATCACTAAAAGAAATTCGTCAGCAGTATGGTAACGAAAATCAGGCAAGGTTTTTCGCTCCAACTGCAATCTGTCAGCAAGTCCGAACCATCTGCGCATTTGGTTTATTATTGAACAGGCTCTTCTTTGTTTTCGACGATCATCTGCACACTTCCCGTCAATTATTGTTTGGAGTTCATCAATTTTTCCAAGCAATGGATAACTACCAATTATTTTTAATCCCCATTCGAGTCTATATCTCGCACTATCTCGGCGTTTAATTTTTCGACGCTTGTACACAGCTTCCCAGTACTGTTCTAACAGTTTCATATTTGAATTTGATGCCTCAAATTTATTTGCACCTAATTTTTTAACCTCATCGTTTAAAGATTTACAAATCTGGGTAAGCTGAAAGCAAGCTGTGTCTCGATCAATTATCTGCGCTTTATAAGCATTGTTAATTTTGACGACGGCTTCAAACTTAACAACTTCATGCCGAGGCTTTTGGTTATTTTTCTTTGTTCGCTTTACGATAGAGAATGAAGCTCTCCCCTGCTCGTCAGGGCGTTTAATAAAATATTCAATTCTTTCATTCTTCAAATCGCTCATGCTCACCATTTAAGTTGTGAAGTAGCGTGTAAACTAACTCCACAGAATTTAGAGTCCAGTGACTATTGCGATTTCAGAGGGAAAAAGTGATGTGCAGCTGCACATAAAATTTCGACTGGACTTCATCAAAAAAGGAAGCATTCCTTTGATGGATTTGAAATGGACAATTAGGTAGTCCAAATGAATTTATAGGCCAGTGAAATGAACACAAATGGCAAATCATCGCCAGTCAGGGCATTACTTTTATGATGAGCAGTGAGCAAGGAATTAAACTTGCCGACAACTTGAAGAGAATAATGAAGGCAAAAAACCTCACCATTACTTCTACGGCAAGAGAAGTGGGCATGAATAAAAGTACACTTCACAATTATTGCAACGGCGTGATTCCAAGAAATCTTCTCAAACTTAAAGAACTAGCTGACTTTCTAGATGTTGGATTAAGTGATTTAATTTTTGAATCTCCTACGGGGACTGTTTCAGTTCAATCAGTAGAAAGTATTGAAGGACGATATGAAATCACCATCAAACGGGTGACGGATTAAAACGATGAAGTGGTACATAAATCCATTCAGATGGATTTATGTACGGTTAGGTAGATATATGCTTACAAATAATTTTGTGGAGTTCATACATTGGCCGTATGTACGAGATCAAAATAGGCCAAGTGCTAAAACGCATCCTCAAGGAACAGCGTCGAACACTCAAAGAGATCAGCAAAGACACTGGAATCCCTTATTCCACGCTTCACACTTGGCAAGAAAACAGACAGCCCAAAGATATTTTGAAAGCGCAACGGCTAGCTATACATCTTGGAATTTCACTTCACGAACTTTTGTTCGATCAACCGGATTTGAAAGCACAAAAAACGACAGAACAGATTTTTGGAGTGAAAGATGAGTTTTTTAAAGGAACTTTTGAAATCGTGGTCAGGCGTGTGGAATAGGATCAGACATGAATAATGTGATTGAGCTTTCACAGTTCAAGCCTGATTCACTACGCGGAGAACTCAAACGATTCTACAAAAAGATTGATGCGCTCAGTATAGATTCTTTTGAACTGCCAGATCTTCGCATAAAATTGTACCAAAAACTTCGTGGCGAATTTCTAATCATTTTTCGCACTAAGAAAAAAATGTCGCAAGAGGAAATTGCAGCTCGCTTGCTGCTAAGTCCTGAAGAGTTCTCGGCAATTGAGTTGGGACTGAAACAAATTAATGATGGCATGTTTTTTAGACTTTGTGGACTTCTTGGAGCATCTGCTGAGGTTTCAGTATTTCTTGAAAAAATAGAGAAAGCATTCAATCCAACACTTCGATCAGCTAGAAAGAATATTGCTGAGACGCTTAAAATATACGGAATTCGATTTGCAGATTCAGACGATTACAAAAAACAGTAATAGTTCTCTACAGAGATACACACCATCTAAAAAACATCTCCAAGATCATTTCTTATGGGCAAAGTATTGCTAGAGTCTCAGGAGTCGGCGCGAGCGATTAAGCTCGCCCCTCTTTGTCGTGAGTTTAATATTTCAAGAAAAACTGGGTGCCAAATACTATACTCATGGGCGTGGACCTTTCCAAACACCGTGCACTTTGAAGAACTCCGCTGGATCAGATGAGTTGTACCAAAGACGGTAGGCTTGGGCCTCGTCAGGATAAGATTTGGCTAACTTAGCGAATTCTTCAGGACTGGATACCTGCATAAGAGTATAGAGTTGAAACGTAAAATCATTGAGGTCGCGTACACCATACTGCCACTGATACAACTTTTGAATTGCCTCCACTACGCTGGCCATGACATCTTTTTGGCTGTTGGCTGTTGGCTGTTGGCTGTTGGCTGTTGGCTTAATCATATTTTCGCATAATAATATGTCAAAATAAATTCCACAACTAAATACATATTTCTTCGCCCAAAAAGATTTTCGATTTCACATACTTGGATTAAAACAAAAATGCCGTTTGATACTCTCAGCGGCACTCTAAGAATGTCGGGGTCGGTCTAGACTTTAGGAAAATGTTCCAGCATCAAATCACTTTCAACTTTACAAATTGCAACGGTATCAAGATCGGGTATTTCATATTCAAACTCCAGTCATAACCGCATACCACATGGCAATGTGACGTGCACCCCTAACTTGATCTAAATCTAATCGTTAGTAGCGGCCTCATCGGATAACACAGCAGCCTCTTTCTTTTGCTCTGATTTCTTTGCTCGCACTACCACCTCAATGGTCGGATCTGTTTGCCCTTCTTTCTTGGCTTTCTTTACATCACGAAGTAGTTGTCGAAGAAATGCCTCTTCATCATAAAATTCCTCAATGAGAGCGTTAACATCACCATTAGATAAATTCTCAGGCGATCTCGTTAACCACCAGTTGAGTAGATCCCTTCGCGCAATACGGATTTTCTTCTTGGCATTTACTTGTTCAATCCATCGATCTAACTTTTGTGATGAGGATTCGACAAGAGCGATATGCTCAAGGTTCGGCTTAGTTTTCTTTTCCGTTTGATCTTCTACTTGGTCAGCCATTTGATTTGACTCCTTTCAACCGCTTTTCAGCAATTGCGATATAATTTTCATCACGTTCAATTCCTAAAAACTTAAACTCTTCAAATAGGGCTGCCACTCCTGTTGATCCAGAACCCATAAACGGATCAAGTACCGTACCTCCATGAGGAGTTATTAGTTTGCAAAGATAGCGCATCAGCTTTAGAGGCTTCACCGTTGGGTGAATATTGTTTTGTCCCTTTTCTTCTTTTCCAGGTTTTTTGCTGTAATAAAATGGAACTTCCAATTTAAAGTTTTTGAAATACTGAGACACTTCAACTTCTGCCTCGGTTTGAGCATTCATAATTCTAGCTGGGCATCCATCGTCATTTGATTTCGTTAGAACAAGATTTGCCGGAAATCGACCTTTTGGGTGTTGATGATAAACTGAATTTCGACTGCGCTCGGACGTGTCCCAGATATAACCCCCATCTCTAAAATCTAAGTTTTGAGTTGATGGGATTTTTCCTTTTACCGGAATTCTTGAGTCGTCAATATTGATTCCGCCAGTGCCGTGCTTTTTGATATTGGCTGCGATGTTATGTTCAGAGATTGGCTTTTGAATCAGAATCCAATGCTCACTTGCTGGCTTAAGAGCCGTCCCCCAGCCTTTCCATTTCATAGACTCCTCATTTGTTGATTCCGTCATCAACCGATGAGTGCTGGTGAAAGTTCTGCCGCCAATACCACCGCTATCTTTTTGATATTGACCTACAACTTCTCGTGCTTTCCAGTTTTCACCAAGTTCATGAGAGGGCTTGATAAGTTCTTTGATCCAATCAGGTGGAGAACCCAGAAGCGTTTCAAGTTTTTCCCACCTCTCTTTTGTCGGAATATGAGGTTGGCCGTTCGGAGGTTGGGCGGTCCAATGGCAAGCGCCGCCACGAACTTCTGCCACCTCATCAAGCTGTTTATTGGTAAGACCTAATTCATTTCTTCGCTCTCTTATCCAGCCCGTAACTTTAAATAGCAGATCCGTATCCGTGTATTTCGCACGATCCATCGCTTTATCAATTGCTGTGCTTTTTGGAAATCCGCTCCCAAAAACATGGGTCACAACATCTTTTACATGAAAGCCCGCATCTTCAAGAGCTGTCGCCGTCCAATGAGAAGTTCTAGGAATGGCCCACACAAATCCGTGGCCTCCTGGTTTCATAACCCTGTGACACTCGGTCATAATTGAAGAGAGCCAATTGATCCATTCTCGTTTGCCGCCTTTATCTTTATCCCAATCAAGACCAAGAAGGCCAATTCCAGCAGGAGGATCAGTAACAATGGAGTCGACAGAATTTGAGGGAAGCGTTTTTAAAATTTCGAGAGAATCGCCTAAAAAAGTTTGATAGTTCAAACATGGTCCTTTGAAAAAGGACTACGTGACTCTTAAAAATTATTTGAAAACAGCGGAGTTAGTCTTTGCTCCACGACCCTGGATCTTCGAGGATGTAGACTTTGTGAGATTTGATATATTTATTTCCCTCGATAGAATCAGGCACCATATAAGATCTCACTTTAGGTCTGGTTAGTGAGGGCGGTAGATCCACATCTTGGGATTGCGCTGAAGGCGTTCCGGTTTTCTTTTCCTTACTTGAATGAGATAAGTATCCAAGAAGTGAACCAACTCCCGCGCCCACAAGCGCACCAACTGCAGTTCCGGCTGAATCTTGAGTATGAGCTTGCCCAATTCCAGCTCCCGCAACGCCACCAATTACTCCTCCTAGAAGGATTGATTTTGGAGCCGTAGAACAAGATATATTAAGTGTTAAGGGGATCATAAGTAGGCCAGCTATAATTCTGTTATCCATAATAAGTTTTCCTTTCTTTTATATGTAAGGAGTCTTTTGTTGTTTGGGGGCGTGGGCCGAGTGTTGATGGAAGAAGAAGTATGATTAAGAGATCAGCGGCAATATAAAATGATGGGGCGTTATGCAGAAGTGCCTGATATAGGCACTTACTCTGTCAGGGATTTTGGATGCCCTGGCAAAGTGCAGATGTTTTCAATTTCATTAGTCTTTTTCGAGAATCAAGTAAGCATAGGGTGTTACGCTTGTAACCTATTGGTAACACCTTCGTAAACCTATCGTAATCTAGAATTTCAAGGATAGTTTTTCCTTTGAAATCACCCTCTGCAACCCAAGCCATCCAACCTTTTGCCTTAAATTCCCCTGCGGTTAAGAAATGATGTCGTGACCATCTAGTGATGCCGTATGCCTCAAAAATATTCTTCAATTTTTGGATGTCTCTACTATCCTTTACTAGCCAAAAAATAATGGAGACAGTTTTCAGTGAGTTGTAGTAGTTGACCACGCGCTCATAACGGCTTGCCGTTTTAACATTTAATTCAACTTCAAACGCCGCAATAGCTTGATGAGGTCCGGTCTTAAACAATGAAAATCCATCAGGCCTATGTTTATCAGACATCAATCCGCCTTCGGAAGCCCGAGGTACCCATTTAGGCCAGTTATCTTGAGGAATTCTTCTAAGTTCTTGTTCACTGAAGGCCGTTATCTCTTTTGTATCAACATCTAACCATTCTCCCAGCTGAAGTGCTGTGCAGAAATAATCGTGAGTTGGATATTCCGAACTGAAACCCTCATTGGATAGAAAAGGAAGCTCTTCTCGGATCGTGCGAAATCCTTTCGGACCCAATGACCAAACAAATCCCTCACTAATTAAAACAGGCTTTACGTAACCTTCACGCCTTAGACGCATCAGTCTGGAGTATCCGGCGTAAATTGTCTCATCAGAAAAGAATTTACGTGCAATCGCTGAGGTTGAAAGCCCCTTCCATTTCCAAATCATTTCAAATATAGCGCGATCCCTCTTTTGAATCTCACATTTCTTTTTAGTTGAAGGAGCAAGTTTTTTCATTCGTTAAGCCTTTCCGCTTAGCTATAAGTTAAATATATTTAAGTCTGATCTAATTAAGAAGATCTTTTTCAACTGGAATTATTGCGGACTCCTGTGTTGGTTGGTCAATTGGTGTTGATTTCTTTGATTCATTCTTAGGACCGAGCAATACTTCTGCCTCTTCAATAGTCAGTAGAGGTGTTTGAACTTCCGTCATCTCAATTCCATTTTTCCAGATCGCGCGGCCTGGGATCTTTGGAAGATCAGTCGCTCGTCCATTCCCAAGCACAGATATGCTGGCAGCATCTGTCATCATCCGAAACGAAATGACTGAAGTTAAATTGCTTTTTACTTGAGGGTCCAGACTCTTAGCTGAAGGCAATTGAGTCGCGATAACTAAATGAAGACCAACAGCTCTACCTTGTCTTGCAATTCGACTTAAAGCAGCGCGAGCAATTTGAACTTCTTTGGCCTTGGCATGTGGTCCTGCCAAAAACATTTCGGCTGCTTCGTCAACAACCACAAACTCACGATGGAGACTAATCCCTTTCTTATCTTTTTCTTCTTTCTTGAAATAGCTATCGATATCCTTACAACCATTTGCTTTTAGAAACTTCATTCGTTCCTCTAAAAGCTTATCAATTTTCTTAAGCTCTTCGACCGAGGCATGAACATCAGGGACAACAGTGAACTGATCTCGATTATCAAAGAGTGAAAATTCAAGTCCACCTTTAAGATCAATTAACAAAAACTTAGCGTTCTTTTGTTGGAGGTGGAGATGCACAATGAGCTGGCGAAGAAAAGTTGACTTACCACCACCAGTTTCACCGGCAATCAAAAGGTGGGGCGAAGTTTTAAAAGATGCTGTGATTGATCTTGATCTAGTTTGACCAACGTAGAACTCACAAGCCCTTTTTGCTCGCTCACCTGAATACTTAACTTCTTCAGGCATCGGAAAATGTGAGTAGATAATGTCTATTGCACGCCTCTCACGACTTTCTTTAATTTCATCAATGTAGATGCCAAGATCAGACTCAATAAAATGAGATTGATTTGTGAAGCTTGTCAGAGGAAATCCAGCGTTCGTAATCCTCATCTTCCTTGTCATTGGATCGAGTGGAATGTCCGAAATAAATTGAGGAAGCCTTCCGATTTTAGATTCAAGACCAGCGTTTTTGAATGTTTGAGTTAAAGCCTTGAGTCGGTCTTGCTTCCTTTTGACTTCACTCCATGCCCAAAGCCAAAAAGCCGTAGTCGTAATTGAAAAAGCATAGAGTTTGTAAAGAACTGGATAGTAAGGGTACAGGTCACTGAAGCGTGTATGAGAAATTATGAAGTGATCGATTCTTAGAAAAAGAAAAATAGAACTTAACACCATCCATCCGGAGCAAATGGTCCATGGGATTGAATTTGTTTTCATTCCTAGAAACAGTTCTTTAACTGGTGAAAAAATAAGTTTTAGATTCTTCGCTGTGATTTGAAGACGCGTGACAAGTTCACTTTGCTTTTGCATTAGTTTTACCCAATGTGATGGAATTCGAGACTTTTAAGAGTTTGCTAAGGATTAGCTTGTGGATTTAAGAATCTATTGGAATGAGTCTTGAGTTACTGAGCACTTTCAAAGACGAGGAGAATTTCTTTACCGGCCTCTACTTGAATGATTGGAGTTGAATTTTTTAAATCAGTCATTGTTTCATTTGCCATCTCAATGGCAGCCTTGCTTCCTCCGTGAAGTAGAGCGTTTTTCACATCTGACTTTGTAACGACTTGTTGATTAATAACTTCCTTTTCTTGAAGCCTCTCGGCCATACCACTCGCAAAATTTAGTCCAACTGCTGCAGCATATTTAAGAGCGTACCTTCCAACCTTAGATCCCTTAAGGCCAACAGTTTTATCTTCTGGGTCAGCAGCTTGAGCTTGAATGTCTTGAGATGTGCCGTCTTTAAAAACAAGCTTAGTAAACTTAATAAAAAGTCTTTCCTCGGTTGATTGACCCGAGCCCAGGAGCACCGCCCCTTGAGGAATCAGTGTTTCACCTTGAACTCTTAAGGAATCCTTCGCTTCGGCTCTCACTGATCCATTTGAAGCTCCCGTGACAAGAACTGCTCTGATCATACTTCCTGGAGGAATTTGGCCTGCCCACTTTCGATCAATCTTTTGAAGGCCAGGAAGCCTTATCACCACACTGGCTCCTCGTTTTTTATTTTGATCTTTGATGCGTTCATTTTCTTGTGTGGCAGAATACTGATCGAAATTAATTTCATGTGTTTGGGAGAGCTGTGACGACTCTGGTGTTTTGACATTTGAAGTGCTCTCAACTTTTTCCGGACTCCTCATGACCAAAACTCCCGCTAAACACAACCCAGCTCCGTAAATTGAAATTTTAATGACCTTTGATGAAGCCGTTTGCGCAGCTTTTTGAAATCCAAAGCGCGTTTCCACATGTGGTTCAGTAGTCAATTCAACTACAGGTTCATTATTTTGCACGTTTTTTCACCACCACTTTATCTTCTTGGCAGTCTTTTATAAAATAAAGAGTTACTCCAGAAGTTTGAGAAGTTGAAAGATCAAGTGTGAATCTTCGCCCCTGAAGATAGACGAACAAGTTTGATCTTGAGTTGACAGTTGCAGGTGAAATTGCAAGATCATTTCGAATGTATTCAATAAAGAATGAATTCTTAGTCCCTAAAACAACTTTCTCGGGCTCCGCTGGAAAATCAAGGACCGTTCCCTTTGGCGATATGTAGGCATGGGCCACACTCTTTTCACAAAGCCTAACGGTTTTAACATTTTCTGCATAAACCTGCGGCATGAGCGACAAAAACAGCAGAAGAACTTTAAGAATCAGCACTATTTATTTTCCTCTTTTTCTTCAATTTGGTTCACTGTATTTAAAATAAGTCCGTAAGGATTTGATTCGGTCCTAAGTGTGCGTTGGAGGATAACTTTCATATTCAGAGAAAGAGCTGATTTGATTTTTTGAATTGAGATAAGACGATCTGCCATTACCGTGACGTCTTGGTTATCCCCAACTTTCACATCATTAACTATAATTCTTTGAACCATCTGCCGCTCTTTAAGAACCGATTGTTCTTTTTCTCGCGCTGATGTCTCCTCAAGCGATAAAAATCCACCCTTCACATACCCACTTGAATCAAATCGCATTGCTAGAGCTTCAATGAGAAAGGCTTTGATTTCATCTTTTGTTGGTTCAGCGGGTTTTGCCTGTGTACTACGCGAAAAGCAACCTCGCTCAATAACAATCGGATCTTTTGAGGCAAGAGTTGCGATAACAGTAAGTTGAGTGATCGTAACTATTGCAAGTAGAACAGTAGAAACCTTGAGTGTAACATTTTGGGCGGCCACTTTTGCCCAAGCCGTAGTAAATCGCATTTTATTTTACTCCTTTTTTAATCGCCATTTCCATGGTCGAAATCAGACATTTCTGCTTTAAGTTTCTTTGAAAACCCCTTACGCACCAAACCTGCGGCGGACCTGCCGCCTTTGTACCCAGCTTTAATTCCTTTGCCTGTTTGCTTAAGTCCCCACGTTGCTGCCTTTTTTGTTCCTACTTTTGCCATGCCCGCCATTGCAGCCGGACTTAACATGCCAGCCGAAAGACCAATCGCTGCAAGTCCTGCAGTTTGTGATGCCATATTTGATATTGTTCCAGAGATAAGGCTTTTCACTACAAGCGGAGTTAAGACCAGTGAGAAAACAAGCATGAGGGTAAGTGCAATAAGAGTTATAAAGTTCCCTTGGCCAGAGTTTTTAAAATTATTGAGAGCCGTACTCCATAAAAGTGTGCCGAGCACGCACCAAACAATTTTCCAAGTCGCCACTTCAAATAATGTTCTAAATAATCCGCCCGTGAGCGAAGCAGTTTGGGGCAGAATATAAAAAACAATCATGATTGGCGAAAATATGTAGAGTAGAACCAGACAGTAAACAATTGCGGCATCAAAGAAAAAGACAGTGATGTAGAGCACAAGATACGCCGCATAGGAGACGACTGATAAAAGTGTATCTCCAATCGAAGTCCAAGACCATGAATGTTCCTTCATCGCAGCCCCCGCACTTTGAAGCACGTTATGAAAGGTGTTGAGACTTCCTAGCCGCTCCGCTACTGCATCTGCAATCGCAGCCACGGTGTTAGAAATTTCTGGATACGCGATAAGCAGGATGGCCGCAACAAGAGCCCGCCCAACAAGCTGGGAAAATGCGGGCACTCCACCGATAGGTGCCTTGAAATATTCAATAAGAACACCAATCAAGAGCAGAAGTGTCGCGAGAGTATAAAATATTGAAACAAAAAACCCATGAATCGTTTTTGCTTCGCTTGAAATCCATGAAATGTCCATTATTCGAATCTCGGAAGTTTAAAGGATGGTTTCTGATTAGAAAGAGCTGAGTTTAGGTTGTCAGCGCTACTTACTATTTGACGGGTATGTTCCTTATCTTTTCTATTTTGAACAGCTAGCGATTGTGCTTGGAGCTTAAGACCTGTCGCCTGCGTACGTAGCATTTCATTTTGAAGGTTAAGCATCACACCGAGCGATTGTGCTGTGAGTTTGGCCGCACCCCCAGGTGAAACACTATGGCTCTGAGCTTTTATCATTTCGCCAATGTCATCAATGACTTTTGTGTATTTGTAGATGGAGTTATTTAGAGATATGGCCTCTGCAATATTTTGATCAGTATCTTTTTGAACTTGTAAATCACGCGACTCAATTGAAATTCCGTAAATAGTCTCAAGCTTATTTAGAGCGTCTGAGACTTTTTCCCAATCTTTATAAAGTCCAGGGTTTGTGTTTGGACTGATTGTTCGCATGAGATTTAATGAATCGTTAATACCTCGATTAATGTCGCGAACAAGATTAACGGAATCTTGACCATTTTGAAGTATGTTTCTTAATTGTGCTAACTGCTGAAGTGCGTTTGCTAGAATTTGCACTAAAACCGCAATGTCACCGCCGAATAAATCAGCCTTTGCGACAGGCAAAAATCCAATCTGAATAACAAGCAGAACCGAAATAAACTTTTTCATGATTTCATTCTCTCCGTACCTGAAACACCGCGTGGATATTTACGGGCAAGCATTTTTAGAATTTCAAGTTGACTCATGTTTAAGTTTTCAAGCTTTGTTTTTTCAATCATCGAGAGATCACGCGGATCTGTTGTCGCAATCCACAGCTCTAATGATGTGGGCTCGACAACCACAACAGCACGCCGCTCTGGCCCCGCAACGAGGAAGGCTTCAGAGTATCGTCCTTTTTCTTGATGAAGAGATTGAATAAGGCCCACTTCATTGTCATTAAGTCCCAAGGCTTCCCTCATTTTTGAAAAGTCAGATTGATTTTGCATGAGAATCCATTTGACTGAACAGTTTGGAAGAAGAGCTGAAGAAATCTTAGAACTTAAGAAATCGTTTAGATCTTGGCTGATCGCAATCGCCGAGGCGAAATATTTACGGAAAGTTCTAAAGACCTCTTCCATAAAGACAAGGCCCGCTTCATCTTTTAGAAGCTTCCAGCACTCATCGAAAACTAGAAATTTCATCCGAGATCGATCTTTTTGAACTTCGCGCCAAACAAGATCGGTAATTACATAAAGACAAAGTCCTTGCAGATCTGGGTAAGACTCAAGACCTTTAAGATCAAAGGCAACGATATCGTTTTGAAGTTCTATCGTGGTCTCACGATCAATAAATTTTCCGTAGGGCGTTTCACCACACCATGGGCTTAAAATTCTACCGTAAGTTTGAATCGAAGCCTCTGGATGCTTTAAAAGAAGATTTCGAAGATCAGAAAGCTTAGGTCTTTTGACACTTTTATAAACGTCTTGAATAAGTTCTTCGATTTCAGCTCTTGCAAGCCTTGGAAGCCGATCAGCTCCCTCCTCCTTCGTCATAATTTCTACAAGACCAAGAATGAATTTTACTTTATGAGATGAGGGTTCTGACTCACCTGGTAAAAGATCAAATGGATTAATCGAAAGCTGATCGTTGACACCAAGTTCGACGTACTGACCGCCAAGATTCTCAGTGAGTTTTCGATAACTACCGCCAATATCGACAAAGAACACTTTTGGGTTTTCTTTGAGCATTTGCATAATCAAAATATTTGTTAACACTGATTTGCCTGAGCCCGACCCACCACTCACCAGCTGATTTGCGTTACTCAAGGAAGAGTCAAATGGCGAAAAGCTCAAAAGGCTTCCCATTCTGGATCGCAAAAGCACATTGGGTTGAGAGTGTCCGGGCCAAGGGCCAAATAAAGGGATGAGGTCACAAAGGTTTGAAGTTTTAACTTTTTTGGATCGCTCTTTTGATCTCGCATTTGGAAGTGCTACTTGGGAGAAAATTTCAAAGGCCGCTAAAGTTTCAGTCAAGGCTTCGGCTCCTCCAAGTTCTCTAAACTTTGAAAGCACAAGGTCCACTTGAGAATCGAGTTCCGCTTCTATTTCGTGTTGAAGAAGAACTGTCATTGAGACATTAAATATCTTTTGTCCCTGAGCAATCATTTGCTCAAGTAAAGTTTCTAGGTCTTGAAACTTGGCCGTACTTTCAATGTCTGAAACACCTGATTTTTTTCCGACAGCCATTGAGTAAGCAATTCGCCGGTGGGTTTGAAGGTTTTCAATCTCCTTCATCTGATCTGGTACATGAACCGTAGTAAAAACTCTGGATTTAAATGGAAGTTCCCGAAGGCTTGCGGCCATGCCAGCAAAAGTTTGATCGGGCAAAATTTTAAGCGACAATACTCTAAAGTAAGTGCCGCCAATCACAAAGCCCTGAAGTTCAATCCCAACATCTGAAAAAAGTAAACTCTGACGGAGTTCTTCTGGATCGTATGTCTTAAATGGTAATCGCCTAGACGGATTCCATTGATGGTATAAAAGTTTTGCTACTTCATCAGATGGAATTTCATTCGTTACGATTTCAAGAAGATGCAGTCCTTGAATGATATTTTCTTTTAGGCGTTCAGTGATTTGAATTTCTCTCTCTAACCTTGCATCAGAAACTTCTTGAAAGAGTTTTTCTTTAGAAAAAAGCTTAGGTTTACTAAGCAAAGCTTGGGAAAGAGGACGTCTGACAAAAATCTTAAGCGTATGTGCTGGCAAATCACCAGCAAGGTCTGCTTCCTTAAGCCCCCTTGCTCTTTCTGCACACAAAGACTTTGCCACTTCATTTGTCGAAGCAATTGAAAGCGCTTCATGCTTTCTTATAATGGCGTCGTTTCCAGGTTCAATATCCTGAACAAATTGAATATCTACATGCGCTGGTAAACTATTTAGAAATTGGCCTATTTGCTCTGAGTAGGAGTTAATCTTGTCATCACTCCAGCTACTAATGTCTTGGGGCACACATTGAAGCCCAAAGCCCAGAGAGCCATCTGAGTAAATGATATAGTTTTTTTCAAAACCCCAAATTTGAAGTTGATCTGAAAGGGAATGACTCATCGATTTTTTACCTTAAGCCGTGGAGGGCTTTCTAAATTTCGAGGATCTTGAAAACTTGAATAAACTTTTGGCCGAGCGTGGAATTTAGCTAGATGGAGAAGGTAGTTGTCAGGCTTCCCTCGTTTACCAATTCGAAGTATTACCGCGATCACCACGACCGGAAGCCAGACGAGATAAAGTTTGTAATTCGTTTGACCAAATAGAAAATTAAGAATCGACAGGATTAAAAAAATTGCGAGAACGTCAGGAACTTCAAAACCAACTATCAGTAGTTTTTTCTCAAGGCTTTTACTTGTAGGTTCTGATCTGAGTGACAAAGCATGACCTCACATAAAAATAATGAAGGGACTCTTAGTGAAAAAGAGAGGGACCGTTAGTTTACGAGGCCACGGATGAAGGCGATAATGCTAGGAGCACCGAAGCCTACACACGCACCCATAATTGCGAGCCACAAATGTTGACGCGCACCTGGGTTGCCGGTGAAAAAGCTGAAGGCCGCAAAACAAAGGCCCAAAATCCCAGCAAGTGGTAAAATCACATTGATGAGCTTTGATTGAACGGCTGTCAGAGTCGATTCAACGCTACAAAAACCAAGGACTGGGACCATAATAACGGTTAGGACAAGAATAGATAAGAATGCAGCTTGTTTGAGCTTCATAGGGACACTTCCTTTCGTGTTTAGTTTTTTATTTTTTGGAAGTGGCTCTTAATCGATGGGCGTTATGACTAAAAATTTGTGAGAGGAGTTAACAAGCCCTGGCTGGTGGATATGGTAAGCGCACGAGATTAAGGGCTGCTTTACACTCTTGCTCACCCCATCCCCAGTCTCTATATGGCGAGGCAAGAATTTGATTAAGATTCAAGCTATCAAAATTTGGATGAATGGAGATCTTGGGAAGACCATTTGACAAAAGCCATGAATTTACCGTTTCAATATATTGCTTTAACTCAGTCGTGAGTACTCCCGTGAATGCAATCATCCCCACCGGAATTCGCATATTAGCAAGGCCGACAAGAGTTGCAGTATCAAACAAATCTCCCCGGTAAAGAATTGTTACAGGCAAGTTATGTTCAGGATTTCTCAAGCGACACCTCCATCAACTTTCAAAAGGCTATCGACGGTGATTTTGTCAGGAAACAGACTCATGAATACGCGCTGCCTTGGAAATGTGAACTGAATCTCCAAGTGCTTTTTGAGATCCCTCGATACAAATCCAAAACCAACTGGTCGTCTGAACGTGGGATTTGAATCATCACCAATCTTTTTCGCAAAAAGAGTGAACTTCCCGTCGTCTGTTTGATTCGGACACAAGTAATAAGTCATGAACGGGTTTGACCACATTTTAATAAGATAAAAAGATCGTTTTACCTCATCAGCTTCGTAAGCCTCACCTGCTTGAAGTTCGTTCTGTATAACAGAACCTTCTCTGTAACCGGTATAGATGTGAAATCTGGCTTTTACTTTAATATTTTCCATCGAAATTTCCTTTCATTATATTTTTCAGCATCATTTCTTGTTTTTGAGTTTGAACTTTTCGGTGTATGCGGTCCGCATCCTCAAAAGACAAAATAGCTTTTGAGCAAATTGTGGAAATCCACCTGCGTACACTAGACCAATTTATTCTTATAAGCCGCCCATCGACTGATTCAGAAAGTTTCATTGAAATGTATTCTTCATCAGTCATCTTCACGCTCCCTTCAAGGTGTTTTCAAACTGCTGGTCATCTGATTCAACTATTGGCTCATCTTGGACTTCGTGTGAGAGACCGGCCTCATCGAGTTCTTCCAATGTTTTGAGTGCATTGTAGAAATCAGTTTCAGGCGATCCCCAATAGTCTTCAAAGTAGAGACATCCAGCACAATGAGAATAGGTATTCAGTTTTTCGAAAGAGTGTTCTCCGCACCTTGGGCATTTTCTTAAACATGACATTTGCTTCCTCCATTTATTATTCTGAGAGGTTTCGTTTCTCGTTCCTCTCACTACTTACTAGTGCAAGAAAACAATCGTTTCGTGCCAACGATGCTTAAGAATGTGTGATGATTAAAGAAAAATTATTATTTCGAAAATCACAGCTCACAATTTATCGACGAGCTTTCGTCGCGTTTTTTAATTTTTAATTGTGAGAACATGAGCTTGCGGAAAAAGGATGAAGTTTCGTCGAAGTTAAATTTCGTCGACGAAAAAGTGTCAGTTTTATTTTGCCAAATAAATTGGGAGAAATTATTTCGCCGACGAAATATCGTCGATATTATTATTTACTTAAAATGTTCTGGTAAATTATAGGCTTCTGATTCGAAAAACGATTTTATTTGAAAAATACTTGAAAAATCGACGAAGTTTCGTCGATTTTTATTTTCCGAAAATTAGAAAGTGACATCAATAGGTTAAAGACTAAGTGGTGTCGTTACTGCCCCATGAGCGACGAAGTTTCGTTGATATTTTACAACTAAAAACTGTTTATTTGGACGCTCTAAACATCTTTCCATTACAAAGACTAGTCATTTCAATGTTTTGAGAATTTGGCAGGATCATTGCTCTATACAATGGTGTACCGGCGTTAATTCAAAAGGAGGGATTGTGACAGCTAGTTGTTTGAATATTTTGCAAATACTATTAAATGCCAGAAAGTATAATGCCTTTCTAAACGGACAATTTCTCAAGATGGCCGATGGTGAATCCATCTTCATTAAAGTCGCCGCTCCTAAACGCGTAACTCTCAAACAGGGATTTCGCATATCTACCCATACATTCATCGCACAGGCCAGTATCAACGATACTTTCATCGCTGATGGATTTGGCCAGTCAGAAGTTGAAATAGAAGCCTACATAAAGGCAATCTCCGAAAGCATTGAAAGAGCCGTCTTTAGGCATCTAAAGGCAAAAGGTATGGGAACTGAAACAACTAACGGTTGGGCTATTCATTTATCTGAGAAGAAGGCTTTTGCAAATGCCGCACTAGAACTGGCTGAGCGAGACGCTATACTCGTTCACTGGTTAAAGAAAAAATCAATGATTGAGGTTGAAGAGCAAAGCCTTCCCCTGTGGTTAAATAAATGGGCGAAAAATGAACTGTCTCAATCAACTAACTTCAATCGTTTAAAAATTCTAATCTCAACCGAGGGCATTGTACCGACTGTTACTACAGCACTCTTAAATAAAAACGATAACGCAATAGTTTCTCACTCAACTCATCAAAGTTACGAGGAAGCAATTTACAAAGCACTTTGTGAAACCTGCCGAGTCGCTCATTTTTTAGAAACATATCCCGCAGCACTAAAAGAAGTGGCGGAGCCACTGGACCATGCAAGAGCGTATGCCTATGCAATGCCTTTTCCTTCTTGGTTTTATGGAACTAAAATAGCATCCCAAGAAGCAAAGCGTTTATGGAAGGCGCGTTACAAACTGTATTTAAATAACTCGGTTATTAATACGTTCAAAACTGTGGTTAAAGGGCCTCTGACTATCGGATATGCTCAATCAGTGGGTTTACAAAACTTATTTTTTGGTACGACAGCAGAGGCCATTAAGAACAATCTCATCAATTTAAAAAGACTTAACTTGGAAAGCGCAGAAATGGTAAATTTCTTACCCCACTGCATTCCATAAACCGGCTCGGGAGGGCTTTTATGAAAAAATTGTCACTGAAAATCATCGCGGTATTAGTTGCGCTAATATCTCTATCTTCAGGTGCAGTTCAGAATCTAACCGCTGCAGCTTCACGCTCAGAAGGACACAACACTAGCTCTAAAGATGGCGGTGCTACTGGCATGTAATACGGAGTTCTAGGCAAGGCTTTTATTAGCCTTGCCTAGATTCAGTTTTATGAAAATATTAAACTTAGTTATCTTTTTGATTATGACAATGCCCTGTGATGGAATCACTGGAGAGGTGAAAGCTATGAATGAAATAAGAAGCTACATGCCATTTACAATGCCAGTAGATCCATCAAAAATTATAACAACGCCGGACATGGACCTATCTTACGCATTGTCTGCGACTCTTGTGGAATGGGGGCCATCAAAGCAACCTGTTTCAGGCTTAGCGAAGCGATGGGACATACTAGATAAAAATGTTTACCGTATTACTTTAGACAAAAATGCAAAGTGGTCCGATGGCAATCCCATTAAGTCTCAAGAGGTAAAAAACAGTCTTGAAAGAGGATTCAAGCTTCATCCGGAAGATCACAGAAGTCTAAAGGGAATATTAGAAGAAATTCGATGCCCCAACGATCATGATCTTGATTTCGTCCTAAAAATTCCTGCTAAAGAAAGTGGGCTTCTTGGCAAATTGACGGAGCCCAACTATGGCCTTCTAAAAGTAAAACCAAATAGCACTGAACTTGATCTCTCTGTGACAACTGGCGCATTTTATATCAATAAAAGTTCACCGAATGAACTTGTTCTGAATAAAAATAAATACTGGCACAACACAAGCCCTGGAGTTGCAGAAACAGTAATTATTAGACAACCGCCAACTCTAAACATGGACACTCAAACTATTTTACTCAACGATAAGTGGCCCAATATCAGTCAAGCCTCTTCCATGATGTCACAAGAACTTCTAGCTAAGTACAAAGAAAATAAATATCAAATATGGCAACGCCCCACAGATAGAATCTTCTTATTTCAATTAAGTCCACGGCTTCATAATCAAGATGGCCAAAAATTATTTCAATATTTGAATAAGAAACTTAAAAAATCAGATTTGCTAAATGGATACTCAGGTTCTCAAATTGCTGAACAAATTTTCCCCAGAGGTTATCATCTCCATGATCCTGATTTCAAAAAGATCGAGGCCAAAAATGATTTACCTGAAATCTTTAAGAAACGCCCTTTAGAAATTTTAATCAGCACGGCTCGTGTCTCTGAAGTCTTGAGAGTCAATATATCTAAAACTATTGAAAGTGCCACAGGGATAAAACCTAAATTTATTTTGATAGAGATGAAAGATCTCACAAAAACTTATAAATCTGCAAATTACGATTTTTACGCAGGAACAGTTGGGCTTGCAGATCCTGATCCAGAAGGTGCAATGTCATTTTATTTTGAAAATGACTTCAAGGTCATTCCATCTATTGGGGAAGATTTTCTGAAAAGATTAGATCTGTCTAGAAAAGAACCTGATTCTCAAAAGCGAGTTGCGCTCATGCGAAGGATATTGAGCGACGCTACGAATTCAGGCAATATACTCCCACTTTTTAATCTTTCAACTGTTGGTCTTGCCCGTGCTGAGATTGATCTATCTGAAGTACCCACAACCGATGAGTCAGTTACACTTTCAAAAGTTCGCTTTAAAAGCAGCGGGAGCAGTAATTGAAATCAGGAAATTCTAACTGTCTAGATAAAATATTTCATAAACTCGCTGTAAAGTGGGCTGTCATTGGATTTTGTCTGACGTTTATCTTTGCCTCTATGTACGTAGCCTATTCAGCGAAAAGTTATTCTGAAAAGCATGTTGAAACTCTTGTTAAATCTGTAGGTATTGCTTTTCGTCCTCTTATTATCGATGGGCATATTCGAGAGGCCCAGCTTCAAATGCATGAAGCTCTTGACCTTAAAAAAGACGAAAGTGTAATAGTCTTAGATCAAAATCTAAAACCTATATTACCGATAACAGGTGATACATCAGAGACCCAGTGTGTATCTGCTCAAAAATATTGTTGGTTTGTAAATCTTGGTTTTATTGAAGTTTTACGTCCTATCTACTTTGACGCCAACAAAAAGGAACTCTTTGGTTATTTGGATCTTAAAATTCATCCTGATTTTGATCCTAAAATTATAGCCGGAGTAGTGATCATGCTTCTTATTGCTTTTATTATACAAGCCTTGGGCCTTGTATCCGCATTAGGCTCTGCTGCTAATAATATTGAAATTCGATTGAGCAATTGGACCAGTCTATTAAAGAATGAACGACAAATAAAAAACGCTAATGCAAAACCAAATTTAATTTCATTAGCTCATGCAGCAGATAATTTGAATTTAGAAATTGAAAGAATCAAAAAGGTCGCAGCCGATGAAGCTAGAACTGCTGCACAAATCAGTATTTTAAAAGAAATTGGACACGATCTAAAAACACCTCTTTCTCAGATGCAAAAGTTCTTTAGCGTTTTCGTATCGAACATTAAAAAAGCAGGGCCAGTAGATGATGTGTTGATAGGAGATATTAATTCCACCATTGATCGCATGAGAGGGATTGTAAATCAAACCCGTCATTTGCTTTATGACATCAATCCAGATGATTGTAATTGCGATCTCAATTCAGAAACCAATCGGATATTGAAGGACCTGGCCCACGATTCTGAAATATTGGATAAAAAAATAAAAGTTTATTTTAAATCATCAGCAGAACACAACTCAGCAAAAATAACTTCCATTGGGTATTACCGTATTCTAGAGAATATTTTAAGAAACTCTATCCATGCCGTGGGTCCTGAAGGTGAAATATGGATCAGCATATTTAATCAGTCTGGGAAAGTCTGTTTATCCATCAAAGATAACGGCAAAGGCATTCCTGCAGAATTGAATGAAAAAATATTTGATTTTGATTTTTCAACAAAACTTAGCAAGGGATCTGGAATGGGCTTAGGGATTGTTAAAAACTTGTGTTCCATATTCCAATCAAAAATCAACCTAACAAGTGAGGTTGGGCGCGGAACTGAGTTTGTGATCGAATTTCCATCCGTCATAAGGAGTCAGGCGATATGAAGTATAAAATATTAGTGGTAGACGATGAAGAATTGAATTTGAAATCGACTAGCATGTGTCTTGAAAACTGGGGTTACCAAGTTGATACTGCGCAAAATTCCGTTGACGCTATTAAAGCTGTAACAAATTCTTTAGATCATATAGCCGTCATTCTTATGGATTATCGAATGCCAGAAAAAAATGGCGCTCAACTAGCTCAAGAAATTCGCAAAATTAATGATGAGTCTGTAATTTTAATGTATTCCGGCGACTCAAGCCGAGAAGCTGTTAAAGAATCAATTAAGTCTGGCATAGTCGATTTCGTAGACAAAGGTGATGACATTGAAGTGCTTAGAGAAGCTATCGAAAGGGCCTGTCGTAAATATGAAGAGACATCCCGCACCCTCACACCACAAATACCTGCTGGAAAAGCTGAAAAATTATTAACATCAATTGGACTTATAGGTGTGTCCGATGCAATGAAGAAAATTCCTGTTAAAATCTTGCAGTATCAAACTGGCGATAAGCCGGTACTTATTCTTGGAGAGACTGGTACAGGAAAAGATCTTGTCGCAAGAGCCCTACATGTGGGACGTCAAGATAAATTCTTTGTGATTAACTGTGCCGCCTTCACTAAAAATAGTCATCTTCTTGAAAGCGAACTATGTGGTTATGAAAAGGGTGCTTTTACAGGAGCTGATCAAAGGAAAATCGGCATCTTAGAAATAGCCAATGGTGGCACTGTCTTTTTTGATGAGTTGCACCGACTTGATCCCGATGCGCAGGCAAAACTTCTAAGAATTTTTCAAGAGAAAAAAATTCGCCGTATGGGTGGAGCTGTTGAAATACCTGTCGATTTTAAAATCATTGGTGCAACTCAGCCGCATATTGAAACCTTAGTAAAGCGCGGCGAATTTTTACCTGACTTGTATTATCGACTGAACTTTATGAAAATTGAGATCCCCGCATTGAGAGAACGTCCTGAAGACATCGGGCCTCTTGTTGCTCACTTTTGTGCTCGCTTCAACGAAGCCAACAAAACAAATAAAAAGTTTCTGGCAAGTACGATCAGAGTGATGGAGCGATATTACTGGCCTGGCAATGTGCGTGAACTTGATGGCGCGGTTTACAAACTTCTAAAGGACAGCCCGACCGATAAAATCGACCCAAAACTTTTGGACAGCCGTCTATTTGCTGAAGCTGTCGAAAAAATCGTTACCACGTATAATGAGCTTGAGAATAAGCAGGAACGTGAAAGGCGTAAATACATCATGGCGACGCTTAAAACCTCTAATTCAATCGCTCACGCGGCTGAGAAGATGGGCATACCAGTGACCACACTCAAAAGTATGCTCAGGAAGTTTCAAACGGCTTACGCGCAAGTCTAGACCTTTGTCATAGCTAATATAAGGGACATAAACTCTTAACTCGGCGATGCATAATTAGAATTGGACTTCTTTGCTCCAAGTAAGCTTTCCTGGCAGCAAAGGAGGCGTTTAATGGAAACCATAGTTTTTAATATATTCGGATCATTGTTTAGATTTATAGGCGTTTTAATAGTGGGCGGCACATTGATCGCAATGCTTACAGATATTCAAAAAAAGGCGTTCGAAAGTAAACGAGTAGGACTTACGAGCATGCTAAAAATAAATCAACAATTGGTTGGAAAAACAAAATGAATATCGGTGATTTTAAAACATTATTCCCAGTCTGAGTTCAGCATTTGAATAAAAGAATGACTGAGAGCCTGTATTGGTAGTGTTACCTACGCTGTCAAAGTAGGTAAAATCATAAGTGTGCCACTGTCCGTACCAATAGGTTCCAAGGTTTAGGGCGTCAGTAAATTTGTAGATTAGTCCTAGAGAACCATCGAAGGCAAATTTTGGCGAAACAGCATACGTGTTTGAATCAGACGCTTTCGCAGCCACGGGATATTGGTAGCGCCCTTGAATTTCATAGGAAAGTTTTTTTCTTTTGTTGAGAACATAGTCAAAACCAAGGGAGGCCATGGTGAGGGAATTTTGTCTAACTTGTGCGCTTGTTGAATTTTGAATCACAATAAAGGGCATGTAGTGTTGTTGTACGCCAAGCCTTAAATTCATAAAATTACTTAAATTAAAAATCTTAAATTTATCATCAAATATGACTTTTAAAACTTCGGCAGTTATCGTTCGCCAGTGGTAATCACCGTTAGAAACAGAAATAGACTCACCACCAGTTACGACACCTGGAGAATCTTTAAACGATAAGTCAAAGCCCCAAGAGTTGTTAAAAAAACGCCCGGCTCTTAAAAAATAAGAAGGGCCCTTAACAACCTGGTAGCTAACATCACTAAGACTTGAAACGGTTTGCGCGTAATCAACATAGTTCATCCCAAGCCCTGCCCAAATCCACCAGGGGCGTGGGCGAGGTGCTTCTATTTTTGGTGGTTTGATTTGCACGACAGTTTTAGCCATTGGTTCAGGGGGCGATTCGTCAATGACAACGATGATGGGCCTTTGAACAGGTTTTTCTTGTAAGACTATTTCTGGTTGAATTTCTACTACTGGAGCTTGTGGTTCCTCGGGAGCCAACTCTTCGTCAACATTTAGAACTTGAGCCACAAAGCGAATGGGTTCTGGTTTTTCAACAATAGAAACTCTTTTTGGATCTCCAATAACTTTAGCGCTGCCTCTGATGATGACAAGTTTAAGCTCGCCGCCGTTTTTATCAGGCGCCTCAAGAACAATAAGAGTGTCAGGGTCAATTTCAATTTTAGTTCCATCTTTGAGAGAAATTTGTGATTTTGAATTTTCGAAAGTCAAAATCGAATCATAGTACTGAAGTTGATTTGATGGTTTTGCATCAAGCCAATAGAGACTACCATTTTCTTTAAGTTGCACTGAATTTGAAGTCGCTGTGATCTCGCCGATGCCATTTTTATTAACAGAGTCTTTGTGGAGTGACGGTAAGATCCCAAGATCTGTCATCAGATACAAAAATAAAAGAGAGAATATGGCAAGTGAACCAATGACGATAGGCTTATTCATTAGCTTGCTCTCTTTTGAGTATTTTGTGGAATATAAAGAGCAGTATAATTCTCTGAAGTTACGCCCACGCCCACGGCATTTCTTGATTTTTGTTTTACAATATAGAGTGCTTCATCGGCGTTTTTAACAAGTGCCTCTTCATCGCCTGCAAGGGTTGGATACTCGCTCACGCCAAGACTGCAAGTCACTCTTCCTAGAGGCTGCTTATCGCCATTTGGAAAATCTGTTTTTTCGATGGCAAATCTTATTTTTTCAGCGACTACTTTTGTGCCATTAAGATCAGTATCAGGTAAAATGACACAAAACTCTTCGCCGCCAATGCGGGCTAAAACGTCTGACTGTCTGAGGGCTGATTTCACAACTTCGGGGAATTGTTTTAATAAAACATCTCCGCCAGGGTGGCCATTGACATCGTTATATTTTTTGAAATGGTCAATATCCATGTAGATGAGACCGACACAGGCACTGGCTCTTTTTGATCTTATAAGTTCTTGATGAAGTCTTTCGTTGAAAAAGCGTCTATTGTAGCAACCCGTAAGCGGATCTTTTGTAGCCAGCTCTTCAAGTTGCTGAGTGCGTTCTTTGACCTTGGCTTCAAGGCCGCGATTAGTTTCTTCTAGTTCATGGCGTGATTTCTTTAAGTCTTGAGTCATCTTATTGAATGAATCAGCCAGAGTTTTTATTTCGTTCTTAGTGTTAATTGCGACAACCACATTTAAATCACCGCCTGCGATTTGATCAGTGGCTTGAACAAGTTGTCTTATGGGGTTTGTGAGAGAGGAGGCAAAGAACGAAGCAATCACAACGACACCAAAAAAGATCATAAGGGCAAAAATGACCGATCTCTTCATTAATATTTTTACGGCATCAAAGGCATCATCGCTATAAACAGTTGCGAACACTCCAAGACCTGCGAACTGCGTCCTTGCGTAAGCTCCTAAGAATTCATCACCTTTATAATTGTACTTCTTCACGGACAAAGAGGTTTGGGTAAGTTTAAAATCTTGAACGATAGGCCAAGCTGAATAATTATAATTTTTAAACAGATATTCTGAGTCTGGGTGAATGAGAAGATTGCCAAGAGAATCCACGACAAAAATTTCAGCAACACCAGCCTGTGCAATGGATTTCAAAAACAGATCGACTTTCAAATAACCAACGATTGCCATTGTTGTAGCTACAAGCGGCAAGTTTTTATTTTTTCTTTTTTCGACAAGAATCTTCACACCAATGGCCATCAGTGGCGGCCCACCTTTGACTGACGCGTTCCAAACGGCAAACTGGTTATTTTTTATAGAATCAAAGGGAATCTGTTTTGAATGCGGCAACTTTTCTGAAAAGTAATTTGGCTCTAAATTATAACTAAGCGCAAACTTATTTTGGTAAAAATTTTCCTTTAAAGAAAACACTTCTTCTTCAAGTTCATAAATGGAGCTTGCCACAAGCAGCGGATCTTCTTCGATGATCTGTTTAAAGGCAGCTTTTTGATTTTTTGATTCTGAGAGAGTGATGACAGAAAAAAGTTTTAACTTATCGACCGTGCCCATAAGCGTTGTCTCAAGTTGTGAGGCGATTGTCGAAACGGCTGTTTTATTAAGATCAAAAACAAATCCGATTTTGTCTTTTAGAAATGTGGAGGTGGCTAAAAATATATAAAGGCCCACCGCACTTAATAAAAGCGCGCTTAAGAGTACTAGAATTTCTGTACTGATCTTCCGTGATTTCAAGTTCTTTAAGATCTCCTGTACAAACAATCGACATTTTTGACATGAATTTAGAGGGGACCATAGACCAGTAATTGGCAAGAATTCTCAAAATGAGGCGAAGAACGATCGGTATATGAAATTATCAATAAAAATCTTGTAGTTTCAAATGGTTAAAAACTAAACCTTTTGTCCATGTCTGCCGATGTATATGATGTATGAAGGCATTGTACGTTTTAGGAAATAGAAGGTTTCTCATATCTGTTGTGATCCTCACTTTGATCATGGCTTGTAATAAGCTGCCAAACGGCGAGCTTAAGGGTTCCATTGGAATGTGCAACATCGGAACTGCAAGTTTTCCTGGGGTGGTGAGCATCGACAACACTGGTGTCGACACGATGCGGGTGAACTGGACGAATGTATCTAATGCCGTTCGCTACTTTATTTATGATATGAGATCAGGGTCTCCAGTTTATGTGAACGACCTTGCTGCCCCTGTAAGCTCTTACCAAATCAGTGGTCTCACACCAAACACAACATACAAATACCGAGTCAGACTCATGGACAATATTGGAGGCACTGATTGCAACAAGAGCGATAAATCAGGCACCACTAGCTCCATAACGGTCACTTGGCAGGGCTGGTCAAATGTTAAGGCTTTGGGCCCAAAAAACCCCGCAGGTGTTGCAACCGGCATGGCTTCGGCTGTGGCTTCTGTAACACTGACTTGGAACGCAGTGACTTACTCAGCAGGAACTTTATCATCGTATAGTATTTTTAGATCCACCTCACCAGGAGGAGAAGATTATAATTCTCCTTTGGCGACAGGCATTGCATCAGGAGCAAGGACCTACACAGATAGCACTGTGGTTGCCGGAAACACTTATTACTATGTGGTAAGGCCGGTGATAAATTCTGCCCTGCTAGTTCATGGACAATCAGACGGCGAAATAAAAGTAATCGTGCCACAAGACAACATGGTGCTTGTGCATCGTTGGATGGCCAATCAAGAAGTTTGTACTCTTATGAATAAAACTCCTGACCGTAACAATAATTATAGATGTTCGTACACGGGCTCTGGCAATACCGGCGGATTTTATGATCAAACTAAAAGTTATTTCGTAGATACCGTCGAGACGGGCTGTAACTACACGGCGGGGCCAGCTTGCACGGGCAGTGGCTGCATCGATGTTACAGGGGTACCTGGGGCTGGCGTGGGCGTAAATGGCAACGTCTTCTACGACAGATCAACTGGCAACTGCTATTACAAAAAAGCTGGCGCATGGACTAATGCCAATAGTGCAACATTAACCAATGCTGAGAGACTTGCCACGGTTTCAAACAAACCAGGACTTCCACCCCTTGCATACGTTGATCAAAATAGATCATGGGATTCATGCCAAGTGCAAAGTGTTGCAGGTTTTGCTGGCAATAAATCTCTTCTCACCAGAAAACTTCAAATCGCAGCCTCGGCTTGGGATGCAAGCATTAACGATGCGACCATTGCCACTATAGAAAACGGAACAGCACTTCCAACATCACTTAATTGCAACGCCAACTTTGCCAATGCTGTCACTTTTGATAACCTTCAAATCCCTGCTGATATTGAATCAGTTCCGCACACTTTAGCTACCGGCTACAAAGGTTTGCGAACTGGCAGCAACTACACAACTAATTGTGTGAGCCGCTACGGAGCCCAAGACATGGTTGGAAATTATTGGGAATGGGTTAGTGACCAACTTGGAACTTGCAATGCCGTAGCACACACATGCACAGGTCAAACAAGCGCACTTGATGTTACAAACACTGATTTTAACGGCCTGCCTTTTGATGGAACAGCATTTCCTGGAGGCGGTGCAGGTAACGTCACGGAGTGGGATTTTTCTGCAATGACTTTTTCAGCTACTCAGTTTCTTGTGCCTTTAGGATTACCTATGGTGACAACGGCTCCGGCAATTTATGAAAGTATGGCTATAGGAGTTGGTGCTGGACAATTTGATCCGGCAAAATTTCATGGCGATCATTTTTGGCTTTATACAGATAACCCAAATGGTGTTCCCGCTCGCGGTGCGCTTGTCGGCGGGTCTTGGTACTACGGCGCTCTGGACGGGCGCTTCGTTCTGAACTTGTCCCGCACGCCCTCGTTCACGCGCCAGGATGTCGGGCTGCGTTGCTCCCTCCCAGCGGAATAAAAGTTCATTTATCTTAAATGAACTTTTCATCTAAACTCTACCCTCTAGACCTCTCTCTTTGCTTTCGCTGCGATAGCAGCTTAATTTTTTAAAAATCTAATTCTTGCCGATAGCGGCAAGAAACTGTCCTCAACGGCAACATTTCAGCCCATAAACCGCCGTACATTGCCGCTAAAGGCGGTTTTCGCGGCAACAGCGCCTTTAATGGAGTGACTTATTGCCGATAACGGCATATGTGGGATATAGGCTTATTCCCACTTGACTTTTTACCCACTTTGACCGATAATTAATAGTAGAGGTGATTATGTCTAAATCAGCTGCTAAAAAACTTTACTTGCGTCCCGACTCCAAGGGCCGTGTCACCCTTGGCTCTTTAGCCAAAGGCATCAGTAGCTTCACTGTCCACCAAGATTCAGACGGTTCACTGGTTCTTGAGCCACAGGTTGAAATCCCAGCAAAAGAGAAATGGCTTTTTGAAAACAAAACAGCACTCTCAAGTGTTCGACGTGGCCTTAAGGAATCTGGTGAGGGTAAATTAAAATCCCTCGGTTCCTTTTCAAAATACGCTAAAAAAGATGAAGACTGATAAGCGATGAGTTTTTCCCTTCTCTTCACAACATCCGCAGAACTCGATCTCAAAATTCTTGAGAAGGACCCAGGACTTTCAAAAAGATTAAAAGCTGTAAGAAAAGCTCTTGGCTATCTAGAGCAAAATCCCAGGCATCAAAGTTTGAACACCCACAAATACTCAGCCATCACAGGCCCAAAAGGTGAAGATGTTTTTGAAGCATATGCTGAAAACAACACACCTGTGGCTTATCGAATTTTTTGGCACTATGGCCCCTTAAAAGGGCAGATTACAATTATTGCGATAACGCCCCATCCCTAACCGTTTCTCGAATAGACTAGGTATGTTTACTAATCGTTAGAATTTATATAAACCTATTTTATTGACAACGGAGCCTCAAAGATTGAAATTCGTTGGCGCATGAATACAGAATGGGTTTCGATAAAAGATGCTTCAGCATTGACACAAAAACCAGAGAGAACTTTACGAGAGCATCTCGCTCGCGGAGTGCTCACGGGCAAAAAACTTGGTCGTAACTGGGTCATAGATTTAGCAACACTTAAAAATTCTGGGTTGGCTAAAATTTACCCCCCCCCCCGACACATTGCAATATAAATTCTGATGTTTCTACTTCGTCTGAAATAAATGAAGAGAGAAAAAATCAAAATAAGAAACCAAGAATCACACCAAGAAGTCTTGGCCTCTTTCAAGAATTGCTAAATTTAAAGAGTACAATTTCACCACAACATAAAATTATCTTTAACGAAGCCGTTAAAAATTTGGTCGTCGGTTATTTTGAGTTTGCACGTCCAAGAAAATTAGAGTTTTACCAAACATGTCGAAACAAGATGGCTGAACTTTGGCTAGCCCTTGAATTTGAAGATGAGAGAAAACCTGAGATTCAAGACAAACTCATAAATTCACTCATACCTGGGGTGAGTGGCCTAATACGCAAGACCGAGAACGGATTCAAAAAAGAATTTCGCAATGATGTGAATCGTGAGTGAAAGACTTCTCGTACTTAAAAAACAAGAAGAGCTGTTATCGGAGCTTCTTTGGAGCATTAAGAAATTCCCAAAATCTGAGCGATTCACGCTAGGCCAGAAGATTGAGAACACGACCCTTGAAGGCATTGATGAGGTCATAAGCGCTAATTTTCATAAAGGCCAAAGGTTAAAACATATTTTCTCAGCCCGTGTTGCAAATGAGCGTCTTCAGCTATTGATCCGAATAGCGAAATCCCATCAAATGATTGATCTTCGCCACTATGAAATTTATTCCGATAAAGTCACTGAGATTTCAAAAATGCTTTCCGGGTGGGAACGTGTCAGCCGACAATCTTTGGGATAGCTTCAATACCTTTCAGCGTTTGACACGCTCATTTTATAAAGCGGCCCGTGCCAAGTATGACAGGGCTGCGATCCTGAATTTTTACTCAGGGCTAGAGAAAAATTGTTTTTTAATTCGCTCTCAACTTGAAGAAGAAAAATACGAATGGGGATCTTATAAGGAATTCGTCGTTCATGATCCCAAGAAAAGGATCATTCAAGCGGCGCCTTTTAGAGACAGGGTTGTTCACCAAGCCATTCATGAGATGATAGAGCCGTTATTTGAACCTACATTTTATTATCACAGCTATGCCTGTCGTCCAGGGCGTGGCACTTACGCCACCATTCAAGAGCTGCAAAAATGGCTAAAGACAAAACCCCATGAACATTATTTAAAAATGGATGTATCTAAGTTTTTTCCTTCAATTGATCGAAATATTTTATTCGCTCAGATCAAACAAAAAGTGGCCGACGAAAGACTTTTGAAACTCATCTATAGATTGCTCATGGACGCTCCCGGCACCAAAGGTCTTCCCATCGGAAACCTAACAAGCCAGCTTTTTGCCAACGTGTACTTGAGTCCACTGGATCATTTTATCAAAAAAAATCTCAAAGCTCCCTATTACATCAGATACATGGATGACATCGTGATATTGGCAGCATCTAGAAATGAGGTGAAAGAGTACCAAAAACAGATTGAAAAATTTGGACATGAAAAACTCGATCTGAAATTTGCTCCTCATAAAATACAAATAGGATCGACGAAAAACGGAATTAGCTTCGTGGGCTACAGATGTTTTCCTTGGGGACTTTTGGTGCGCGGAAAAACTCTGGCGCGATTCAGAAAAAAACTTAAAAAACCTGCTCCTTTAGATCAAAAGATCAAGCAGCTTCTCGCCTACAAGGGACATATTCAGCCTGTGATACATCGTGATCGCTTGATGAACGAATTTTTAAGAATATCTTTACCAGGAGGTTTAGTTGAGAATTTAGGGATATAAGGCTCTTAAGCCATTGGCTTACCCGGAGGTCGCCCGCTCGCGGTGCGATTGTCGGCGGTAATTGGAACAACGGCGCTCAGGACGGGCGCTTCGTTCTGAACTTGAACAACACGCCCTCGAACACGAACCAGAATGTCGGGCTGCGTTGCTCCCTCCCAGAGGTGATTTTGAAAGGCCAGATTCATCGAGGCTCCGGCCTCGATGCAGAGCCATTTCACCGCAGAGCTTTTTATTCCTTGCAGTAAGAAAACTTGTTTATGAGTTTTCTTACTGCTCAATAGTCGTGGCCGGACGGCTCTGGATTTTCCAATCCGTTCCGGTTTTTTTCTTCTTGAAACTCAATAAAACTAATACTCAAGTCGGCGTAATGAGCATTAAAAAATGACGGGGAAATTGACGGAAACCATTTTGTTTTGGTCCATACCGGATAGATACTTTACATTCTGTACCGGAGACATCCTTTACACTTTCTGCCAACCAAAAGGATCATCTACCGGTTCTACTCTAGTTCCCTTTTCATCAAAATATCCGAGATCATAATCCATAAAACTTACCACCCAGATACCATCTTCCATTTCTTTTATTCCAACCTGCTGACCTGCAAACGATCTACTGAGGCTTACTTTTAAAGTCTTTGTGCAAATTCGTCCGCACTGAGTAACTGTAATTGTCTGATCATGCATCGGATAAAACAATGGCTCCAGTTTCTTGAAATCTCTATCGGACTTTTTATAAACTTCTGAAGGGTATTTGTTTTTAATTCCCTCATGAGGTCTTTCATTATTAAAAATATTTATAAAATTATCGAAGGACTCTTGCTGGGAGACCAGCGTTTGTCGTGGCGGTCTTGTTGTTTCAAGTTTCAAAGTTAGATGCATTCGCTCATGCCTACCATTTTCTTCTGGATGACCTGGCGTGATTCGTTCTAAATTAATTCCGTGACGCATCCACCAAACAGATAATTTTGTTAAATTGTAAAATGACTGACCATTTGCAAATGGATTTCCATTATCCGTTCGCAGCGAATCGGGTATGCCATATTCTTTAAATGCCCTCGTAAACACTTCAAATGCAAACTCTTCTCGCGTTGAAGCTAAAGCATCACATTTAATTAAATATCTAGAGGCATAATCAGTGATCGTTAATGGATAACAATACTGCTGATTACCCAGCATAAATTCACCTTTATAATCTGCACACCAAAGTTGATTAGGCTCTGTGGCGTGCTCTAGCAAAGTTCCATTGGCTTTAAATCTTCTTCTGCCTAAACGATGCTTAACTAGCCCATGGCGATCTAAAATCGCATGCACCGTGCTTTTGGCCGGGGCTTTAACCTCAGGGTATTTTTTAATTATTTTCTCTCTGATCTTTGGCGCACCCCAATTTGGGTATTCACGCTTTAAATCTAAAATCATAGCCTCTATTTGAACAGGCAAAGAATTTGCGTATCGATGAGGGGTTCGTTTCTGCTCAACCAAAGCGCATTGACCCATCATCTTATAACGATCAATTAACTTGTAGGCAGTGGGCCTAGTAATCCCAAATTCCTTACAAAGAGGTGATATCTTTTCACCCTCTAGATACCTTGCTATAAATTTAAGCTTCTCATCCATCTTATTACACTCCTTCCAACCCATTGGAATTCCTCCTAGATTGGAAAAGTGTAAACTATGTCTCCGGTATAAAATGTAAACTATGTGTCAGGACGGACATTTTTCAACGTCGGTGCTACGTACTTTCAACAACTTAGAAACATACGTGGTAAACGATTTGCGATTATCAACCATCTCAACTTTGGCTCGCCACCTAGACGTTGAGCCTATAAAGCTCATATTACCAAGCAACTTGAATATCTCATCAGAAGACGACAAGAAGGACTTCCGCGTAGCCATCAAGCTTTTAGAGCGTATAAATAAACGTTTATAGAGCACCTGCACGCTTTTCCAATCTTGAAACTCACTTTATAGATTCATAAACCAATCAATATTTTCTCTACACAAACTTAAGATTTAAGTCTCAATTTCTTTCAGAAATTCAGGTGCATCCGTCTGTCATAAGCACTACCCAAAACCATCAATTGAACCGCTCCCGACTCATTGACTCACCGCTTTCAAAAACCTCTATTTCAAAAATATATTATCCCTTTTGACTCACCTTCAATTCTAGGTGTCCCGTTCCACTTAGTTTGACCGGGTTCGTTTCACATACTTTGACCACCTGATTTTCTAGTGTTTATTTTCATTTTTATTCAGTGTCAATTTCCTTAAAAATGATGCGACCTTTCATGCGGTGACTGTCGCCCTCAAAAACGACAGAATTTGCGTTTTCAAACATCCTATCGATGGCAGCATTTGCGAGCACCGGATCGCTGAAAACTTGCGGCCATTCTTCGATGTCGCGGTTGCTGGTGAGGATCATTGCTGAGTTGTGTTTTCTTCGGTCAAAGAGATCAAATATTTCTTCTGATACATCTCTTGGCATACTCACAACACCCCAGTCATCCAAGATCCAAAGTTTTGACGTCAGGATTTGCTTGAACAAAATATCCAGAGTATTTTTCTCTTGGGCCTTTCTTATTTTTGTTCCAAGTCTTTTTACGCTTGTGCAAAAAACACTGTGACCAGCTTGTGCTGCTTTCATCCCGATGCTAATTGCACAATGAGTTTTTCCAGTCCCAGTATTTCCTAAAAATAATGCGATCTCATTGTTTTCAATAAACTTAAGATTCGCTAATTCTTCAATTTTTTCTCTTGGAATTTTTTTGTTAAACCCCCAGTTGAATTGCTCTAAACTTCTTCTCTCTGGAAAGTCAGCGCGCTTGATTCTTCGCTCAATAGCATTATCTTTTCTCGCATCAAGTTCCACTTCCAAAAGTTCTGACAACCACTGAACCTCGACTCTCGTTTTTCTTTTCTTTAAAATAGATTCAAGTTCGTTTGCTGCTACAGGTAATTTCAAACGTTTCAACTGATCTCTGATCACATCAATCGTCATTTTTTATTTTCCTTCCAGTTTATTCATTTTTAGAATGAACAAGTTTTAAATGGTTTTTATACTCACTCATGGGCCGTGCAAACTTACCTCCAGAGGTCTTCACGGTTACTGTTTCTTTATTTTTTGTTTCAGTTTGTTTTATGGGCTTTGCCATAATATTTAAAAGTTGACGGACAGTTGCCAAATTCACCTGCGATAATTCCAAGGCCGACAAACATGCTTTGTCGATGTCTACATTTTGGTATTTCTTATTTAATGTTAAAAGTCCCCACACAACTCTGGTATCAACGAACCCCTCGCCACGAGCGAGAATGATACTGATGAACCTCTCGACATTTTGTCCAATTTGTTTTGCTCTTTTTAAATAATGACCGTGATCTTGCAGGGTCTTCTCCCAAGATTCTTTGTAATGGTCCTTGCATGCTTTTGTTGTAAATGAGTCATGGATTCTTTCGTACATCTCGAGCAACCGACCCTTACAATAAATAGCTACTTGATTTGAGTTACCAATGACCAAAGCTATTTCTCCCTTTAAACTTTGATCAACACGGTAATATTTGTTCAAAAATCTGACATACCCATCAGCTCGAATCGTAGAGTGAATGATCGTTTCAATTTCATATTTTAAAAGTGGTAGAGGTTTTAATTTTGAAGCCTCATCATTAATAAAAACATCAATGGGCTTTTGTAAATGTGTGCCGTGCTTTCGCTCATTGGCAATTCTAAGTTTACGGTCGATGTGAGCTTGCGCACTCTCTAAACTATAATTTTTAACTTCATAAGATTCAAAGAGACGGCGCTTCACCGGCACCATTCGCTCGACCTTACCCTTTGTCTCAGGATCCTCTGGCTGCAGGGCCTCTACTGTAAAATCATAGTGCGAAGCAAATCGCTCAAAGCCTGGATTAATCAGCGGTTCATACAGGCATGCTTTTTTAACAAAAACTTTTGGATTATCAGAGGTAACTTTTCTGGGAATGCCGCCAAGCTCTTCAAACATACTTATTAAAATTTCAATCGTCGTAGCAAAATCAAGACGCTCTACCACTCGCGCCATCTCGTAACGACTGTGACCAAGTACTCCTATAAAAATCCAAATTGTTTTCTTCTTGCCAGTTGCAGAATCGACAACATCAAATAATTTTCCCCAATCAACTTGCAAACATTCGCCCGGTGCATGAATGATCTCCATGACATTTCTTAAAACTTTGCTCATCAATTTATGTCTGTGCAGATACCGATAAAAATTTGATCTGGGAATTGATAAGGGCAACTCTTCAAAAATCGTTTGTGGACTCCACCCAAGCTCCAAGCGCTCGTCAATCCACTCACGCCTAGGGGCAAGTGCCATGTCGGTCTCTGATACCTTCTCGCTGCGTCCGTCGAGCAGTGGGAACAACGCCTCTGGAAACGGTGAAAGTTTTCTCACTCCAGCTTTAAAAGTTTTGCTCTCAGATTCTGTGATTGCTCGCTCGATGTAGCCGTATTCAAGAGCCAAATCTCTGATCTTGATGACGTAACCTTTGCCTTTGCCAGTATTTTTTGTCAGCGATGTCAGTGAGTGACCATCGCGAAGTCCTTCTACAATTTTTCTATCCACGGCGACTCTCTCCAAATCCTTTTTCTTAGGTCGATTCATGCGGTTTTCCTTGCTGTTGTTGCGTGTTGTCGCAAACAGCTTAAGCCGCACGGAATCAGGTGGAGAAAATTTGTGCTGAAATCTTCGGAAATGACCCGGTCAAACTAGGTGGGATTTGCTACCCCCTAAACCGGTCCACTTAGGTGGGATTTGCCCCCCCTAAAACCGGTCAAACTACGTGGGACAGGACAATTCTAGGGAATAAAGAGGCAACTGGTAGACGCGCTGGACTCAAAAGACAGGCGCAGTTTAAAAATTTTTGTAAGTGGTTGAAATTAAATCTTAATTTCGGTCACTGGTAGAAGAAAAATGAAAAGTGGTAGAAGGATCTACCACTA
>Ga0163151_10000440_pt1 | contig 73089 bp, 66 predicted proteins | sample OliLakLV19MP5IB2_FD_145596 | JGI IMG/M metagenome (GOLD analysis project Ga0163151, IMG submission 145596) | Freshwater microbial mat bacterial communities from Lake Vanda, McMurdo Dry Valleys, Antarctica - Oligotrophic Lake LV.19.MP5.IB-2 | ecosystem: Environmental > Aquatic > Freshwater >... | reverse complement strand
TAAAATTCAAAGCTTCGCCGCGCCAGTCGCTGTGCTGGTTGCTGCGCAGGTTTGTCTTGCAGCGATTTCCCTCAGGAGGACAGCCATGGGCCATACCATCGCCGAGAAGATTCTCGGTAATCACGCGGGCGGCAAGCCGGCAAAAGCCGGCGAAATCGTCGTCGCAGATGTTGATTTTTCAATGATTCACGATGCGCGTGCCGGTAACGCGCTGAAAATGATCGAGAAGCTGGGTGCAGGCCAAGCCAACTTCGCCTTGCCTCACGTAAAACGCACCGCATTGGTGCTCGACCACTATTCGCCGCCGCCGAACATGGAAGCGGCCAATACCCATGTCGCGATGCGCGAGTTCGCAGAAAAACACGGCTCGCCGATTTACGACGTGGGCGACGGTATCTGCCACCAGGTGCTGCCCGAGGGTGGGCACCTGACCTGCGGCGATCTCGTCGTCGGTACGGATACCCATTCCACGACCTATGGCGCGTTCAACGCCTTCGGCACCGGCGTCGAGGGCACGGACGTATCCGCAGTGATGATGACCGGCAAGCTGTGGTTCCGCGTGCCGGACACCATTCGCATCGAATTAAATGGCGCCTTGCAGCCGGGTGTGTGGGCCAAGGACGTCACGCTGCACATGCTGTCGCAGCTGGGTGCGGAAGGCGCAAATTACCAGGCGCTGGAATATGTCGGCTCCGGTGTGGTGGCGATGGCCATCGATGACCGCATGACGCTGTCCAACCATGCGGCGGAATTGGGCGCCAAGGCGGCACTGCTCGAAGCCGATGACAAAACCATTGCCTGGTTGAAAGCACACGGTGCCGCAACGCCAAAACCGGTCAAGGCCGATGCCGATGCGACATACGCTAGAAGTATCGTGATCGACACCGCGAAACTGCCGCCGCAGGTGGCACGCCAGCATCACATCGATGACGTGGTCGGTGTGCCCGAAGTGGCCAACCAGAAGATCCAGGTCGCGCTGATCGGCACCTGTACCAACGGTCGGCTCGACGACATCCGCCAGGCCGCGGCGATCCTCAAGGGCCGCAAGCTGGCAAAGGGCGTACGGATGATCGTCACCCCGGCATCGCGGGCGATTTATCTGGCGGCCATGCGCGAAGGCCTGTTCGAAATCCTCACCGCTGCCGGCGCATCCGTTGAAGCGGCGGGCTGCGGCACCTGCGTCAATATCACCGGTCACTACATCGCGGGTGACAACCAGGTGGTGATTTCCAGCGCCAACCGCAATTTCAAGGGCCGGCTGGGTAATCCGCAGTCGGAAATCTGGATCGGTTCGGCGGCGACTGTGGCAGCTTCGGCACTGACCGGCGTGATCACCGATGCGCGCACGGTTGCCGGTGGCGACTGGCGCGCGGCGGCTTGAAACTTAATACCTTTTTGCCACAGAGGCCATAGAGAGCACAGAGAACTTCGAACCCGAACCCCGCGCTATCGGGAATTGAATTTGTTTTGGTTTTCCTCTGTGAACTCTGTGACCTCTGTGGCTGCATTTGAATTTGATCTTGAAGTTTGGAGCTAATCATGATGAAAACCATACGCGGCAGCGCCCGGGTGCTGGGCGACGAAGTCAGCACCGACATCCATTGCTCGAGCAAATACCTGCCGGGCAAGGACACCGCGTACATTGCGCAGGTGGCCTTCGATCAGGTGTCGCCGGGATTCGCCAAGGCATTCCAAAAGGGCGATGTGCTGGTCGCCGGCAAAAACTTCGGCATCAACTCATCGCGCGAGCAAGCGGTGCATATCATGCATCAGATGGGCGTTGCAGCCATCGTCGCGCCGTCTTTTGGCCGGCAGTTTTTCCGCAACGCGATTAACAACGGGCTGGCGGTGATCGAGTGCGATACCAGCGGCATTGCTGCAGGTGATGCGATTGAAATCGATCTGTCATCCGGTCGCGTCGTGGTCGCTGCGCGCAACATCACCCGCGACGTGCCGCCGCTGCCGGCTGCGGTGCAGGCTTTGCTGGCAGCAGGCGGGCTGATCCCGTTCCTGCAAAAACATCCTGACTGGAATCTGAAAGAAACGTAGATGTAATGAGGGGATTTTCCCCTCATGCTCTCCTATATCAGCGGCCATATCAGTCGACACGGCCTAAAAGGAGGTAAACATGAATCTGAAAATCGAACGTGTGGAAGTGTTCGGGGTGGCGATGCCCCTGGTCATGGAGTTCAAGAACGCCTACCTGTCGAAGTCGGTGGTGAAAAGCGCGATCGTGCGCATCACCGCCACCGGCGGTGCGATCGGTTACGGTAATATCGATCCGACACCGGGCTACTCCAAGGAAAGCATCGAAGACAGCCTGGCGATGATCGAGTCGCGGCTGGCGCCGGCGGTGATCGGCATGGACCCGACCAATATTCACCGCATTACCGCGAAACTGGATGCGGTGGTGCAGGATTTTTACGATGCCAAGGCCACTATCGACATGGCCTGCACCGATCTCGCGGCGCGGGTGGCCGGCGTGGCGGTGCATACCTGGCTCGGTGGCGCGGTGAAAGACACGCTGCATTTCAATGCCTGGATCAGCATCCAGTCGCCGGAAAATGCAGCGAAGGAAACGAAGGCCTGGCAGGATCAGGGTTTCCGTTCGTGCAAAATCAAGGTTGGCGCTGACATTTATGCCGACCGTGACCGTGTCAAGGCGGTGCGCGAAGCCTGCGGCGCGGATTTCAACATTCGCATTGATGCCAATGCCGGTTACGACGCCGATACTTCGATCAAGCTGGCAGAATTGGTTGCACCGTACAAGCTGCAGTTGTTCGAGCAACCGGTGCCGGCGGACGACATCGCCGGCATGGCGCGGGTGCGCAAGGCCGCGAATTCGGTGGGAGTGCCGATCATGGCCGATGAATCAGTGATCGACCATGCCAGCCTGATCAACATCATCCGTGCCGATGCCGCCGATATCGTCAAGGTCAAGGTGATGAAGCAGGGCGGTTTCCTCAACACCCGGCGCATGATTGCCACCGCCGAAGCCGCGGGCATCCGCTGCGTGGTTGGCCACGGTTTTGGTCTCGGCGTGAACACCATGGCGGAAATCATGCTGGCAGCGACTTCCGACAATGTGCTGGATGGTCTGGAGTGCGTGGGGCCGCTGAAAACCAGGGACGACATCGTCACGCAGAAGCTCGACCTGTCCAAAGGCTGCATCGCCTTGCCACAGGGGCCGGGGCTGGGCGTCACGCTGGATGATGCGAAGCTGGCGAAATACCGGTACGAAATCAAAAAAGCGGCCTGACGGTCTATTGCAACAAGGTGATGCAACAAGGTGATGCAACGTCTATTGCAACAAGGTGATGCAACAAGGTGATGAGCGGCGCGTTGGGAGCCTCCGAGGGGACTTCCTGCGGGGCGCCCTCCCAAGGGGACTTCCTGCGGGGCGTCCCCCAAGGGGACTTCCTGCGGGGCGTCCCCCAAGGGGACTTCCTGCGGGGCGTGCAGCGACCGAGCGCATACGCCTTCAAGTTGTTGATTGAGTAGATGTTGCACAACATTAAGAGCCGTCTCTTTTGCGGCAATCACATTTTGGCGAGGAGATTAAAAATGCAATTAAAACAAATGGTTATATCAACATTTCTGGCGAGCATCAGCGCTACGGCAGCCGCGCAAAGTTATCCGACACGGCCGGTGACCATCCTTTGCTGGTCGGCTCCTGGCTCGCCAGTGGATGTCTATGCACGGACGATGGCCAGGCTGTTGACGGCAGAACTTGGGCAGAACGTCGTCGTCGAGAATCGCACCGGTGGTTCCGGCATCATCATGGTTAATTCGCTGGTGCGTGGTGCGACCGACGGGTACACCATCGCCGCCAACACCCTGACGCTGGCGACGCTGTTCAGCGAACCGAATGCCCAGTTCAAGCCGGATGATCTGCAGATGGTGTCGCGTTCGCAGATTGATCCCTACGGCTTGATCGTGCATACCTCGACACCGTTCAAAAGCATTGAGCAATTCGTCGCCTTTGCCCGCAAGAAGCCTGATTACCTGAATGTTGGCGGACCGTTTGCCATGAGTTCCCACCGCGTGGCCTGGGAAGTATTTTCGGAGGTGGCCAAATTCAAGACGACCTGGGTGCCCTATCCCGGCGGCGGGCCGGCGTTGACGGCGATTGCCGGCGGGCATATCGATGCCGCGGCAACCAATCCCGGCAATGTCAAACCGATGATCGATGCCGGCAAGGTGCGCGTGCTGGCGGTGTCTTCCGACAAACGTCTGGATGATTTCCCGGATGTGCCGACGTATAAGGAAAAAGGCTGGGACGTGGTGCGCTACCAGTGGCGCGGCATGATGGCCAAGGCCGGCACGCCGAAACCGGTGGTCGATCGTCTCGCCAGCGCAATCCAGAAGGCGCAGCAGACCCAGGAATGGAAAACCTATCTGAAGCGGGTCACGCAGCTTGACGGCTTCCAGGGACCGGATGCCTTCCGCACGCAGTTGATGCAGGACATCAAGGAAACCGACGTCGTGAAGAAAAAACTGGGTTTGTAATCCGACGTATCGACGAACAAGGGAACGGATAAAAAGTGACGCAAAAACTGACGGTACGGCAGCAGTTGCGCAAGCGTTTGACCGAAGGTGGGATGATTGTGGCGCCGGGCATTTACGATGCCTACGGGGCGCGACTGGTGCAGCAGGCCGGTTACGAGGCGGTGTACATGACCGGCAACGGTGTTTCCGCCAGCCTGCTCGGCCAGCCGGATGTCGGCATGGTCGACCTGACACTGTTCGCGGCGCATGCGCACCGTGCCGCGGCCTGTGTTGATATTCCGCTGATCTGTGATGCCGATACCGGTTATGGCAATGCGGTGAACGTGAAACACACCGTGCGTGAATTCGAAAGCGCCGGGGTCTCGGCCATCCACATTGAAGACCAGGTCGCGCCCAAACGCTGCGGCCATCTGCCGGGTTCGCGCCCGGTGGTGTCCATGGCGGAGCATGCCGGCAAGATTGAGGCCGCAGTCGCCGCGCGCCGCGATCCGGATTTCATCATCATCGCGCGCACCGATGCCGCAACCGGGCTGGGGCTGGATGAGGCGATCCGCCGCGGTCAGGCGTATCGCAAGGCGGGTGCCGATGTGGTGTTTGTCGAACTCAAAAACAGCCCGACCATTCTCGAAGACCTGCAACGGGTCACAGCAGAATGTGATGCGCCCTGTCTGGTCAATATTGACGGTGGCGGCAAACTTGGTGAACTGACGGTGCCGGAAATCGAACACCTCGGTTTCCGCATTGCGATTTTCCCGGGACTGGCGCGTAATGCCGCGGGTTTTGCGATCAGGGAAGCGTTGGGCATGCTGAAGCGCGACGGCAACACCAAGGCCGTACGTGAGCGCATGTTGTCGATGCAGGAATACAACGCAGCGCTGGATCTGAGCGCTGTCGAGGCATGGGAAAAGCGCTACATGGAGGAACGGTAATTCTTTGCATATTAATACAAGTTTTTGTTTTTAAAGGTAAAATTATAATTCCTCGGTTGGCGTGCGCCAACCGCATCGTGGAGCCCTGCAATGGCCGTTGCCCGCAAGAAAAAGCCTGACGCTAAAAAAACAGCAGCCCGAAAATCCGTCACTGCGAAAAAAACCGGCAGCGTAAAGTCCGCGAAAAAATCCGCGAATCCGCTGGGCCTGGAGAAAAAAGCACCGGGTCAGTTCGACACGCTTCAGGAAATCGCACTGGCCTCGCATCGCAAGCTGCCACGCGAGGTTTGGGATCACCTGATGGGCGGCGCTGATTCGGAAATGACGCTGCGGCGCAATCGCGCCGGTCTCGATGCATGGGCACTGCGCCAGCGCGTGCTGGTCGACGTGCGCAATATTGATCTCGGCACCACCTTGCTCGGCCAGAAGCTGGCGTTCCCGGTGTTCCCGGCGCCGGTCGGTGGTTTCCTCGGCAAGGTGCACGCTGAGGGCGGCCCGGCCGTGGCGCGTGCCGCGGTATCGCGCGGCACTACGGCGTTTATCGCGACCGCAGCCAAACCGAGCCTGGAAGCGGCGCAGGCTGCGGTCAAACAAAAACTGATATTCCAGTTGTATGTGCGTGGTGACCGGACCTGGATCGAAGGCATCCTCGACCGGGTGAGCAAGGCCGGCTATGGCGCGCTGTGTGTCACGGTGGATCGCAACTACTACGGTCGCCGCGAGCGCGACATCGTCAGCGGTTTGCCGGTCAAGGAAGGTTTCGGCGACCAGTCCTTCCAGGCCAGCCTGAACTGGAAAGACCTGGTGTGGATGAAGGAGCGCGTCGGCCTGCCGCTGATCGCCAAGGGTGTGGCTACTGCGGAAGATGCTGAACTCGCCGTCGCACACGGCGCCGATGTGGTCTACGTATCCAACCACGGCGGGCGCCAGCTGGATCATGCACAGGGCAGCATCGAAGTGCTGGCCGAAGTGGTCAAGGCCGTGGCCGGCCGGGCTGAAGTGCTCGCCGACGGTGGTGTGCTGCGCGGGACCGACGTGGTCAAGATGTTGTGCCTGGGTGCCCGCGCTGTGGGTGTCGGCAAACTGCTGGGCCTGGCGCTGAGTGCAGGCGGCGAGGCCGGTGTGGCGCGCATGCTGGAACTGATGGAACTGGAAGTGCGCACTGCTATGGGCCTGATGGGTGTTACTTCCATCAAGCAGCTGGGCCCGCAATGGCTGCGCGAGGTGCCGATACTGGGTACGCCAAGCCCGATCAGTGCTTATCCACTGCTTGAAACAGCCGTGCGCCGCGAAGCAAGTCCTCTTGGGGGGCGCCGCGAAGCACGCTGAATACCGGCCGTGGCGCACAAAACAACAAACAAGGCGAGAGCAGAATCATGATGGCCAGAACAGCAGGAATACTATTGGGCGCGCTGGTGTTCGCAGCGGCGGCACCGGCACAGTCCGCCGAAACCTATCCGTCGCGTCCGGTGCGCATGATTGTGCCGTTTGCGCCGGGCGGCGCATCGGATTTTGTCGGCCGTCTGATCCAGCCCAAGCTGCAGCAGGAGCTTGGCCAGCAGATACTCGTCGACAACCGCGCCGGTGCTTCGGGCAACATCGGCGTCGAAGTCGCGGCGAAGGCGCCGGCCGACGGCTACACCTTCCTGCTCGGCAACGTCGGCACCATGGCGATCAACCCGAGCATCTATCCGAAATTCCCGGTGCGCACGGTGCGCGATTTTGCCGCCGTGACCCAGGTCGTTGATGTGCCGGTGGGCCTGGCCGCTCATCCCTCGGTGCCGGTAAAAAACATGCGCGAGTTCATCGCCTTTGCCAAGGCGCAGAAGGGCAAGCTCAACTATGGTTCACTATGGTTCTGCCGGCGCCGGCAGCAACGGCCGCCTGGAAATGGAGCAGTTCATGCGCCTTGCCGGCATCGACCTGGTGCACATACCGTACAAGGGCGGCGCCGGAGCAGCGGCCACCGCGCTGCTGACGGGTGAAGTCGGCGTGGCGTTTGTCAGCCTGGCATCGGTGATGCCGCATGTGCGCAACGGCAAGATGAAAATCCTCGGCGTGTCGGCGAGCAAACGCGTCAAGGCGCTGCCCGACGTGCCGGTGATGCCGGAACTGGGTTACAAGGACATGAAATCCGGTTCCTGGCAGGGTATCTACGTGCCGACCGGCACGCCGCGCGCGGTGATCGACCGGCTGTTTGCGGCCACGGTCAAGGCGATGGCGGATCCGGATGTGATCAAGCGCATCAATGACAGCGGTGCGGAGGTGATTGTCAGCAACTCGCCCGAGGAGTTCACGACATTCATGAAGCAGCAGAACGAACGTTTTGAAGTGGTGGTCAAACAAATCGGCGGCATTACCGAATAACGGACACGGAAGAGGAGCGGCAGTGTACAAACTGGGAATACTCGAAGGCGACGACATCGGGTTGGAAGTGGTGCCGGAGTGCGTCAAGGTGATGAAGGCTGCCGCTGCCAAAGCGGGTGTGCAGATCGAATGGCATCCGCTGCCGATCGGCCGGCGCGGACATGAATCGCATGGTCACACCATGCCGCAGATTACGGTGGATACATTGAAACTGGTCGACGGCTGGGTGCAGGGGCCCATCGGCCACAATGCCTATCCGCGCACCGACAACACCTGGATCAATCCGCCGCTGCGCAAGAAGTTCGAGCTGTTCGCCAACGTCAAGCCGGTGAAGTCCTATCCCAATTTGCCGTCGCTGCACAAGGATGTGGATATCGTGTTTCTGCGCGAGACCACGGAAGGCATGCAGTCGGGCAGCGTGGTGTTCGCCGGCGCCGGTGAATTCCAGCCCAATGACGACATCGCCATCGGCATGCGCGTGGTGACGCGCAAGGGTGCCAGCCGCATCGCACGCGAAGCTTTCGAAATCGCCCGCACGCGCAAGCGCAAAAAAGTGACGGCGCTGCACAAGGAGCCGGTGTACCGTCTGGTCTGCGGCATGTTTGCCGAGGAATGCCGCAAGATGGCGAAAAATTATCCCGATGTCGAGTTCGAAGAAGTGCTGATCGACGGTTTTGCGATGAAGGCTGTGATGAAGCCGCAGCAGTACGACGTCGTGGTCACCACCAATCAGTTCGGCGACATCGTCACTGATCTGGGGGCGGGACTTGTCGGCGGACTGGGTCTCGCACCGGGGCTGGTCGTCGGTGAAAAGCAGGCGATGGCTCAGGCCACCCACGGCTCGGCGCCGGACATCGCCGGAAAAAACATCGCCAATCCGTACGCGATGATCATGTCGGGCAAGATGCTGTTCGAGTGGCTGGGGCGCACGCGGAATGATCCCAAAGCGACTGCAGCCGCGGCGTTGATGGATGCGGCAGTGGAGAAAGTGGTGGCCGAAGGGAAAAACCTGACCGGTGACCTCGGCGGCAAGGTGGGCACCACGCAGATGGGTGACGCCATCGTGGCGGCGCTCTGAGCGAAGCGTATTCATTGGAGATGGCGGCATTTAATAAAATGATAATAAAAACAATAACTTACTTGTTTTTATTGATGTCGTTCGTCGTGCCTGTCGGAGCGCAGTCGGTTAAGCCGCAGGCACCGCAAAAAACCCAGAAGAAACCGGTGCAGAAGCTGCCGCTCAAGGCGCAGATACCGCAAAAAAAGCAGGGCATGCAGTTGCGCGGCAAGCTGGAAAAACTGGAGTGCAAGCTGGGTACCGAAGACCGGCATGCACGTATTGCCGTGGAACTGGTCGGCGGGCGCCTGAAAAGCCTCGCTTATTATTCGAAATGGAAACCGCGCACCTGCTCCGTGCATATCGTCCGTGACGATGCTTACAGCAAGTGGGAGGATCCGGGCAGCGTGACGGTCGTCACTCTGAATGAAGAGAAGGGCGCGTTCCTGATTGACTACAGTCGCACCGCGGTGAAATTCCTGTTCCGCGATATCGACCGCGAACGCTTCTGCGGCATGACCGGCAAGATTACCGGTACGCTGACCGTGACCCGTGGGCGCAACCAGTGCGAACTGGAAGGGGTGATGGACGAGCCGGTATCTGATGAGGTCAAAGAAGTGGCCGGGGATCCGCAGCAGGATGTGCCGAAGGATCTGGTCAGGGACGCGCCCAGGGTTGTGCCCAATGCGCTGGTGAAGGATGCGCCCGGGGCAGCGGCCAGGGAATTACCCGGGGACGCAGCGAAGGAACCACTCAGAGATTTACCCAAAGACCTGCTGAAAGAGCCGCCAGCCGTCGCGCCCAGGGCACCCTGAGTGCCCCGCTCGGTAAATGCGGTCCGTAAAATCGGGTTCAGCACGTTCAGCGCAATGTGACCCCGTTGCGATGCGTGACATTGATCGCAGCCCGCCTGGAATCCACTTATAAATCGGGGAAGCTGTTCAAACAAACGGAGCCACTTCTCCCGCGATCCGCGTCTTGCACGTGACGCTGTGCTGACCATGTACGGGATGTTGCCGGGTTGCGCCATGACGCGACTTACACCATGACGCGACTTACACCATGATTCCCTTTTGCCAGGGCTAGCCACAATACGAACAGCCATTGTGTTTGCATACGCATACGATATGTTCAGCGTTCGTCATTACTGTTATTGTTACGTCTGGTCGTGCGTTGCCTTATCAAACGCAGGATCTATCATTCCAGAATTTTCATCCAACGGACTTTTGGCCATGCGCGTGCCGCACGCGCTGGCTGCCGCGACTAGGGCATAGGGGACAGAGCGTGTTATGGCCGCCAAGCGCATGACCATCATGGGCACCCGCCATGTTGTTGCAGCGGGGCACTATCTCGCCGCGCATGCCGCTTTCCAGATCCTTGAGGCCGGTGGCAATGCCATCGATGCCGGTGTTGCCGCCGGGCTGGCAATAGGCGTGCTGCAGACCGAGAAGGTCAATATCGGCGGCGTTGCGCCGCAGATCATCTACACCGCCAAAGACCGCAAGGTGCATTCGATTGACGGCCTTGGCGTATGGCCGCAGGCGGTGACCCCGGATTATTTCCTGAAGAACCACGGCGGCAAGATTCCGCAGGGCGTGTTGCGCTGCGTGGTGCCTGCCGCGCCTGACGCGTGGATCACCGCGCTGTCGCGATTCGGCACCATGAGCTTCGGCGACGTGGCGCAATCGGCGATCCGCTTTGCGCGCGAGGGTTATCCGATGCACCCGCACATGGCGAAATTCATTCGCGAGCGGGTCGACCAGTATGCGCGGTGGCCGTCCAGCAAAAAGGTGTTTCTGCCTGGCGGCAAGCCGCCGGAAACCGGCAAGGTCTTCGTGCAGGCCGATCTCGCGCGAACGCTGCAATATATGGTCGATGAGGAGAAGCGCGCACGACGCAAGGGCCGCAAGGCTGGTTTGCAGGCGGCGCGTGACGCGTTCTACAAGGGTGATATCGCCCGAACGGTAACGAAATGGATAACCGGGCAGGGCGGGCTGATGCGCTACGAGGACTTCGCCGCATTCAAGGTCAATTTCGAACCGACGGTGACCTCGCGTTTTGGCGATCTCGAAGTGCATGCCTGCGGACCGTGGTCGCAGGGTCCGGTATTGCCGATGGCACTGAACATCCTCAAGGGTTTTGACCTGAAGGGGATGGGGCACAACTCGCCCCAGTACGTGCATACCGTGGTCGAAGCCCTGAAACTTGCCTATGCCGACCGCCATCAATACTTCGGCGATCCGAAATTTGTCGACGTGCCGATGGCTGGCCTGCTGTCGGAACGATATGCAAAATGGCGCCGCATGCAGTTGCGTGCCGACCGCGCATGGCCGCAGATGCCTCCGGCCGGCAATCCGAAGACGCTGCAAAGCGTCGCCAGCATCTGCATGCCGCCGCCGCAGGTGTCTGAAGACCCCAAACCCGGCGACACATCCTATCTTTGCGTCATGGACCGCCACGGCAATGCCTTTTCGGCGACCCCGTCCGACGGCTCCGACAAGACGCCAATCATTCCCGGCGTCGGCATCCTGTGCTCGGGACGCGGTACTCAGTCCTGGGCGGATCCTGCGCATCCTTCAGCGGTGGCGCCGGGCAAGCGGCCGCGGTTGACGCCGAACCCCGCCTTGGCATTGAAGAACGGCAGGGCCTACATGCCTTTTGGCACACCCGGCGGGGATGTGCAGATCCAGGCCATGATCCAGGTGTTTCTCAATATCAACGTCTTCGGCATGGCAGTGCAGGATGCAGTCGAGGCGCCGCGTTTCGCCAGCTATAGCTTTCCGGGTTCCTTCGAGCCGCATGACTATTTCCCGGGACGACTCAATCTCGAGCCGGATATCGGTGAACAGACTGGCAAGGCACTCGCATCAATGGGGCATCAGGTGCACTGGTGGGATGACATGACTTCGACCGCCGGTTCGGTGTGCACCATCGTTCGCGATTTCCGCAATGGCGTTTTGCACGGTGGTGCCGATCCGCGACGCCCGGCGTATGTGCTGGGTTGGTAAGGCAGGCAGTGTATGTGTATTACAGCGTTCAGGAAGTCCAGGCAGGCTGAACTGAAAACATAACCAGGGAGATCAGCATCATGCAGACTTTCACAGCGCAATCCCTTCGCAGTATCGTCAACGCTGTTCTTGCGTTGGCAATGTTGACAGCGCTGGGGGTCGCCGCGCCCGTTGCGGCCCAGGCCTATCCGAACAAGCCGATCAAGCTTTATGTCGGTTTTGAAAACATAACCAGGGAGATCAGCATCATGCAGACTTTCACAGCGCAATCCCTTCGCAGTATCGTCAACGCTGTTCTTGCGTTGGCAATGTTGACAGCGCTGGGGGTCGCCGCGCCCGTTGCGGCACAGGCCTATCCGAACAAGCCGATCAAGCTTTATGTCGGTTTTCCGCCGGGCGGCGGTTCGGACACGCTGGCGCGGCTGATTGGCGGTGCACTGCCAACGCGCCTGAACCAGCAGGTCGTTGTCGACAATAAACCCGGGGCGAACACCATACTGGCTACTGAATTTGTCAAGGCGCAGCCGGCCGACGGTTACACGCTGCTGTTTGTTTCTGCTTCGTTTTCGATCAATCCCAGCCTCTACAAGCTGAGTTACGACATCGAAAAAGACTTTTCACCCGTTGGTCTGGTGGCCATGGTGCCGCTGCTGATGGTCACCCACCCCGGAGTGCCGGTCAGTACGGTCAACGACTTGCTCGCGCTGGCAAAAAAACAGCCGGGAAAACTGACCTATGCGTCGTTCGGCATTGGCAGCGCGGCGCACCTTGCCGGTGAAATGCTGCTAAGCATGACTGGCACCGACATGCTGCATGTGCCGTTCAAGGGCAGTGCGCCAGCCATTGCCGATGTCATGGGCGGGCGCATCACGATGATGATGCCGGGCATTGGTTCGGCGATCAATCTGGCGCGTGAAGGCAAGCTGCGCGCGATCGCGGTGTCCACCGCGAAGCGGGCTTCGGGTGCGCCGGAGATTCCGACTATCGCTGAATCGGGCGTCCCAGGTTTCGACGTTGGCACCTGGGAATCAATACAGGCGCCGGCCGGAACCCCGGTAGAAGCCATTGCAAGGCTGAACACTGCGTTGCGAGAAGTCATCGCCACCAACGAAATCCGTCTGAAGATGGTCACGCTGGGCTTCGAGCCCGAAGGCGCAAAATCGCCGGCTGAGACTGCGCAGTTCATCCGCAGCGAGCGGATGAAATGGGCGAAGCTGGTCAAGGAACGCAACATCAAGGCGGAGTGACAGCGCCTTGGACAAGCCTGCGGTTACCGTCATCGGCGCCGGCATTGTCGGCGTCTGTTCCGCGCTATGGCTGCAGCGCGCCGGTTTTGCGGTGACGCTGGTTGATTCCGGCGCGGTCGGTGAGGGTGCGTCGTTCGGCAATGCCGGCAATATCAGTCCCGGCGCGGTGGTGCCATACCTGATTCCCGGCATCTGGCGCGAGGCGCCGCGCTGGCTGCTCGATCCGGAAGGGCCGCTTGCGGTGCGGCCGGGCTATTTTTTTAAGGCATTGCCATGGCTGATGGCCGCAGTCCGATCGGCAGGGGAGGGAGCGGCGTTGCGTACTTCACGCGCGATGCACACCCTTCACAGCAGTACGCTGGAAGCTTATGCCGAACTGACACGCGGTACGCCGGCGGCAGAGCTGATCGAGCTTTCGGGGCAGCTCTATGTTTCGGAAAAGCCGGGGGGGGCGCAGGGCTCGGCACTGGCGCAGCGGATGCGCGCCGAGTTTGGCGTCGAGGCGGTGGCGCTGGACTGGATGGAAGTTCGTGAACTGGAACCCTGCCTCGCACCAATATTCAGGAGTGGCCTGCTGCTACCGAAAAACGGGCGCTGCAGGAATCCGCATCATCTGGTGACGGCGCTGGCGGATATTGCTCAACGTAATGGCGCCACGGTGCTGCGCGGCAAGGTCGACGGTTTTCATACCGGCGGTGCCGGAGTGACTGCGGTAGTCATAAACGGTCAGCCGCATGCCGCGCAACGCGTGGTGATCGCCGCCGGGGCGGCATCAGGTGAACTGGCTGCACAACTGGGCAGCCGCGTGCCGGTCGAAGCTGAACGCGGTTATCACATCACCATAGCCGACCCCGGCGTGATGCCGCGAATGCCGGTGACCAATACCGATGCCAAGTTTGCCTGCGCTCCCATGAATGTCGGACTGCGGCTTGCCGGGACCGCCGAATTCGGCGGACTCGACGCACAGCCCAACTGGCAGCGCACCGAAGTATTAAAGCGGCAGGCGCAGCGAATGTTTCCCGGCGTGCGCCTCGATTCGGTATCGGTGTGGAGCGGCAACCGGCCCAGCCTGCCGGATGGCCTGCCGGTGCTCGGCCGCTCGCCTGAATTCGACAATGCCTGGTTTGCATTCGGCAATTCGCACTTCGGCATGTCGGCGGGTCCGGTGATGGGCAAGCTGCTGGCGGAGATCGTCGCCACCGGCAAGACGGAGGTGGACATCACGCCGTTTCGTCCGACCCGATTCCAGCGCATCGAATAGAACAGGCAGAGCACACGCATGGGTCTGGCACGGCAATTGGCAGAAAAACTGGCGGAGATGCATTACGACGATCTGCCGGCAACTGCGGTCGAAGCTTCGCGCATCGCCATTGAAGACACGCTGGGCTGCATGCTTGCCGGAAGCCGCGAGCCCGCCGCCGCCATAGTGGCAGCAACAGTGGCGGGCAATGATGGCCCCTGCGTCATTGCCGGAACCGGACGCCGCGCAGGCACACTCGATGCGGCCTTGATCAACGGCACAGCCGCCCATGCGCTGGATTTCGACAATGGCAGCAATTCCATGGGTGGCCATGTCTCGGCGACCATGGTGCCTGCACTGCTGGCCGCAGCAGATGCATTCGGTGCCTCAGGTCGCGACTTGGTGCTCGCGCATACCGCCGGCTTCGAGGTCGGCACGCGCATCGGACTCGGGCTGAATTTCCATCATTATGAGAAAGGCTGGCATCCGACTTCGACGCTTGGCATTTTCGCGGTAATCGGGGCCTGCGCGAAACTGCTGCGCCTGAGCGTGGACCAGACCGCGACGGCGCTGGCCATAGGCACGTCGCTTGCGTCCGGCATCAAGGCCAATTTCGGCAGCATGACCAAGCCCATGCATGTCGGGCATTGCGCGCGCAACGGCCTGTTTGCGGTGCTGCTGGCGCGCGGGGGTTATACCGCAGGCGCGCAGGCTTTTGAACACAAGCAGGGATTTTTCGAAGTCTATAACGGCAAAGGAAATTATGACGCCGGACGTATTCTCGAACACTGGAGTTCACCGTTGCAGATTCTGCAGCCGGGCGCGGGTTACAAACAGTACCCGTGCTGCGCAGCGACACATGCCGCACTCGATGCGGTGCTGAAGATTGTTCGCGCGCAGGGTGGACGCATTGCGCCAGATCGAATTCGGAGCGTCGAGACCTGGACCCCGGCGAGGCGCCTCGCACACACCGACCGGCCGAATCCTGTCAGCAATCTCGACGCCAAGTTCAGCGTGCAGTACTGCGTCAGCCGCGCGCTGATCGATGGCCGCATAGGCGTCGAACATTTCGAAGGGGACGCGTGGCAGGATCCGGCGCTGCGCCGCCTGATGGCGCGCGTGCACTCGGCGACTCACCGTCCCGGACAGTTCGCTGCCGATAATCATTTCGGCGCTGAGGTGCGGATCACACTGGTAGACGGCACCGTGCTGGGCGAGCGGGTGGATATTCAACTCGGCCGCACTGCTGACAACCCGATCCCGCCCGCACAATTGCGCGCGAAGTTCCTCTGACAACCCGATCCCGCCCGCACAATTGCGCGCGAAGTTCCTAGAATGCGCTGCTCGCGCGTTACCAGTGCCGCAGACAGTTGCGCTTGCGGCATGTCTGGACGCGCTGACTGACGTGGTGACTCTGAAAGAGCTTACGCGACTGCTGCAGGCGCTGGAGAAACCTGAAAAAAATGATTTAAAACAAGGAGTTATGACATGACCTCGCTATCCCTTCGTTGCCTTGCCCTGTGTCTGTTGTTGTCCGCCGCTACGGCAGCGCTGGCACAGAAAGCGGCTGAGAGCACCTATCCGTCGCGTCCGGTACGGATGATCGTGGCGCAGGCGGCCGGTGGCCCGACTGATGTTGCGGCCAGGGTTTACGCCTCACGGCTGTCCGAAGTCATGGGCCAGCAGGCGGTGGTCGACAATCGTCAGGGTGCTGGCGGCAGCGTTGCCGGCGAGATCACGGCACGCGCGCCGGCCGACGGTTACACACTGATGATTGCTGCCAACGGCACGCTGGCGATTGCGCCCCATCTGATCAAACTGTCCTACAACGCGCGCAAGGATATGGTGCCGGTGGCGCTGATCGGCAATAGTCCGTTGGGCTTGATGGTGCATTCGCCACTGGCTGTGGCTTCGGTGAAGGAGTTGCTGGCGCTGGCCAAAGCGCGGCCGGGTAAGATCAATTTTGGCTCGTCTGGCGCCGGTGCCACGTCGCACCTGTCGGGCGAATTGCTAAAAATGATGACTGGCATCCAGATCGTGCATGTGCCGTACAAGGGCGCCGGTCCGGCGTTGATCGGACTCGTCAGCGGCGAGATCGAAATGCTGATTTCCGGTCTCTCGTCGGGATTGCCATTCATCAAGCAGAAACAGGTGCGCCTGCTGGCGGTGAGCAGTGCCAAGCGCGCACCACTGTTGCCTGAAGTGCCGTCGATTGCCGAAACGGTGCCAGGCTACGACGTCAGTTCATGGTACGCGGTGCTCGCGCCGGCCGCCACGCCGCGCCCGATCATCGAGCGGCTGCACCAGATGTCGCAGCGCGTGGTGAACGATGCAGCGATCCAGGCGAAACTGATTTCGCTGGGCATGGACCCGGACTGGCTGACGCTGCAGCAGTTGTCAGAAAAAATGCAAGGCGAATATGATCGCTGGGGCAAAGTGGTCAAGGCCGCAGGCATGAAATCGAACTGAGCGCAGCGGAATCAGCAACGTGGCGGATTATGATGCAATCGTGATTGGCGGCGGCCTGGTCGGGACCGCTGTGGCTTACGGTCTGACCCGGCTCGGCAAGCGCCCGGTGGTGCTCGACGAAGGCGACATTGCGCACCGCGCCTCGCGCGGGAACTTTGGCCTGGTCTGGGTGCAGAGCAAGGGTTTCGGCGTGCCGGAGTACCAGCGCTGGACGCGACGCTCGGCGGATGAATGGGCGGACTTTTCCGATGAGCTGCTGCGCGAGACCGGTGTTGCCAGCGGCCACGAGCGGCCGGGTGGAGTGACTATCTGCCTCAATGATGACGAGCTTGAACGCAGGAGCCAGCGTATGGCGCAGCTGCACCTCGAAGCCGGCGAGACCCGGTTCGAATACGAGATGCTCGAACCGGCAAAATTGAAGCAGCTGATCCCGGTCATCGGGCCCGAGGTCGCGGGTGCCTCGTACACCCCGTACGACGGCCACGCCAATCCGCTCTACACGCTGCGCGCCCTGCACGCGGCGATGCTGCAGAACGGCGGGCTCTACGTGCCCAATGCGCAGGTGTCGGCCATTGATGCCGCCGCGCACAGCTTCACTGTAAACGCCGGCGGGGGGTCCTTCGCCGCACCGCGCCTGGTGCTCGCTGCCGGGCTTGGAAACCAGGCACTGGGTGCGCTGCTGGGAATGAATGTCGCGGTGCGACCGGTGCGCGGCCAGATCATCGTCACTGAACGCATGCAGCCGGTGTTGCCGATGCCGACGCTGATGATCCGTCAAACTGTGGAAGGCACGATCATGATTGGTGAATCACGCGAGGAGAGCGGGTTTGATGACACGACTTCACCTGAAATCGTGCGCACGCTGGCGCAGCGCGCAGTAAAGACTTTTCCCTTTCTGCGCCATGCGCGCATCGTGCGCAGTTGGGGAGCGCTGCGCGTGATGTCACCTGACGGCCTGCCGATCTACGAGCAGTCAGCGCAGTTCCCCGGCGCCTTTGTCTGTACCTGCCACAGTGGCGTCACGCTCGCTGCAGCTCATGCGCGGCACTACGCGCGTTATGTGGCTGACGGTGCCCTGCCGCCGGAGTTGGCGCGTTTTTCGACAGGACGATTCGATGTTCAAGCTGCTGCCTGACGCTGACAGGGCCACGGTCAGCGTGGTCATTAACGGCCGCAGCGTGGCTGTGCCCCCGGGCTGCAGCGCCGCCGCAGCGATGCTGCTCCACGGCGGCGGCGTGACGCGGACCACGGCGATCAGTGGCTCCGGCCGTGCGCCGTACTGCATGATGGGCGTGTGTTTTGAATGCCTGATGGAAATCGACGGCGAGCCGAACCAGCAGGGCTGCCTGGTGATCGTAAGCGAAGGCATGCGCATCAATCCGCAACTCGGCCGGCCGGGGATACGCAATTGAGCCTGCAATATGATCTCGCAATCATAGGCGCCGGCCCCGCGGGTCTGTCGGCGGCGATCAGCGCCGCAGGCGCCGGACTCAAAGTGGTGGTGTTTGATGAGCAGCCGGCACCCGGCGGACAGATCTATCGCAACATCGAAGCTGTTTCTGCCACGCGTAAGGCACAACTCGGCTGGCTGGGGGCGGACTATGCCGCCGGCCTTGAATTGGTGCGTCGCTTTCGCGCTGCGACGGTGGACTATCTGCCGCTGTCGCAGGTGTGGCAGCTTGGGCATGACGGCCGGGTCTGCTACCGCCGCGATGCGGCAGCAGGCGTGGTTCATGCGCAAAAAATCCTCATTGCCACTGGTGCGATGGAAAGGCCGTTGCCGATACCCGGCTGGACCCTCCCCGGGGTGCTCAGTTGTGGCGCCGGGCAGACCTTGCTCAAGGCCAGCGGTCTCGCGCCTGATGGCCGTTTTGTGCTTGCTGGCTGCGGGCCGCTGCTGCTGCTGCTGGCAGCGCAACTGATACGTGCCGGCGTGCGCCCGACTGCAGTGTTTGAAACCGCCTTTAACCCTTGGGCTGCCTTGCCTCATCTGCCGGGCATGCTGGGGCTGCCTGCTTACCTGTTCAAGGGACTGGGCTTGCTGCGCGAAATACGCGCTGCCGGTGTACCACTGCATCGCGGGGTGACACGGCTGGCCATCCACGGGCAGGGGCGCGCGTGCGAGATCGAATTCGAGTCAGGCGGGCGAATTGGCCGGGAGCCGGTGGATGGCCGGGAGCCGGTGGAACTGGTGTTTCTGCACCAGGGCGTGGTACCCAACGGCAACCTTGCCTTGTCCACCGATATCCGCCATCAATGGGATGACCTGCAGAGATGTTTTCGCCCGACGCTGGACGACTGCGGCCGCAGTTCCAGCGCTGTGCTGTCCGTTGCGGGTGACGCCGGCGGCATCGTTGGCGCCGCGGGTGCAGCAGCGATGGGGACAGTAGCGGGGCTGGCAGTGGCTGCAGACCTCGGACGCATTGACGCGCCGGCAGCCGCAAACCTGAGCGCCGATGCACGCAAGCTGCTCGCGCGGCATCGTGCCGCGCGGCCATTTCTCGATCACCTCTATCGACCGGCGCAGCGCTGGGTAGCGCCGCCGGATGCGGATACCGTAGTCTGTCGCTGTGAGGAAGTTAGCGCCGGCGACATGCGCCGAGTAGTGCAGGCACACAACTGTCCAGGACCGAATCAGCTGAAGTCCTTCATGCGCTGCGGCATGGGTCCGTGCCAGGGCCGCTTGTGCGGGTTGACGGCCGTCGAGTTGATCGCCGAGACGCAGGGTGTTTCACCGGCAGCGGTGGGTTATTACCGGATACGCGCACCAGTCAAGCCGGTCACGCTGGGCGACATGGCGGCGCTGGATGTGCCGACCCGCGAAGATGCTGTTCACATGTAATTTATTGGAGCAATAACATGCCTGCCTACCGCCCTACCATTACCGGCGAGAGCCACATGATCTCGGCGGGCCATTATTCGGCGACACATGCCGGTTTTCGCATACTTGAGGCCGGCGGCAACGCCATCGACGCAGGGGTCGCTGCGGGAATTGCGCTGGGAATATTGCAGACCGATCGCGTCAATTTTGCCGGTGTGGCGCCGATAATGCTCTACCTCGCCGATAAACGTCAGGTCGTCAACATCGATGGCCTCGGCACCTGGCCCAAGGCCGCATCGCTGGAGTTCTTCCACAAGAAACATGGCGGCAAGATGCCGCCAGGCATTCTGCGCACGGTGATGCCTGCTGCACCGGCATCGTGGATTGCGGCGCTGGAACGTTACGGCAGCATGAGTTTCGGCGAGGTCGCCGCAGAGGCGACGCGCCTCGCGCGCGACGGTTTTGCGATGCACGCGTTCATGGCTGATTACATTGCAGATAACGCTGAGAGTTATCGCCGTTGGCCATCAAGTATGGCGGTGTTCATGCCGCAGGGGCGGGCGCCACTGGTAGGCGAGCGTTTTGTGCAGAGCGAGCTGGCGGCGACGCTGCAGTACATGATCGATGAGGAGGCTGCGCATGCCGGCAAGGGCCGGGTCGCCGGTCTGCGCGCGGCGCGCAATGCGTTTTACAAAGGCGACATCGCACAGAAGATCGCGCAATATCACCGGGAAAACGAAGGCTGGGTCACTGCTGAGGATCTGGCTCAATACGAAGTCAGTTTTGAAGATCCGCTGCTTACACGGTTTCACGGAATTGACCTCTACGCCTGTGGTCCGTGGTCGCAAGGGCCGGTGCTGCCTCAAACGCTGAATCTGCTCGGTGGCTTCGACCTGAAAGCAATGGGTCACAATTCGCCGCAGTACGTGCATACCATCGTCGAAGCGCTGAAGCTGTCGTTTGCCGATCGCCACCGTTATTACGGCGACCCGAAGTTCGTCAAGGTACCGATCGACATCCTGACCTCGCAGGCTTACGCTGACGAGCGCCGCCAACAGATTCGCAGTGACACCGCTGCGCCGGGCATGCCCGATGCAGGCAAAATTGCCGGCTACGGGCACGATGCCGGCCTGCCCCCGGCCACGCCCGGCGAACCCGACCCGCCGCCGGATACCTCGTACGTGTGCGTGGTTGACCGTCACGGCAATGCATTTTCAGCCACGCCCAGTGACGGCTCAAGCGCGATGCCGGTGATCCCGGGCACGGGCCTGTGCCCGTCGTCACGTGGTTCGCAGTCCTGGACCGATCCCGCGCATCCGGCGGTGATGGCGCCAGGCAAACGACCGCGGCTGACACCCAACCCGGCGCTGGCACTGAAGGACGGCAAACTGCTGATGCCTTTCGGCTCACCCGGCAATGACATCCAGCCGCAGGCGATGACGCAGGTGTTCCTGAACATTGTCGTCTTCGGCATGGAACCGCAGGCGGCGGTTGAGGCGCCGCGCTTTGCGACGTACAGCTTTCCGGGTTCGTCAGAGCCGCACGCCTATCATCCAGGGCGGCTCAATCTTGAGTCGCGTTTTGACCCGGCCGTGCTTGCGCAACTCACGAAACTCGGTCATACGGTTGCGCCGTGGAGAGAGTTCGAATGGCGCGCCGGCGCAGTGTGTGCGGTGCGCGTCAACGCGGACAATGGCTTGCTGGAAGGTGCCGCAGATCCGCGCCGGCCGTGTTATGCGCTGGGGGTTTGATCAAAAATTCAAAGTTACCGAAAGGTGTCGAAGTGAGTTGCCCTAATTTGATTGAAGTCCCCTCGTTTTCTTGAACATTGTACGGATACACCAACAGTTGTTACGTAGCGGCCGGATTTCAAACAGTTTTCTGGAGGATTAGCTTGACCTGCAACTCGCATCCAGCTGCTTGTGCGTATAGATTGCCGCGTCTGTCACTCCGCTGATGAAGTCCGGGCCCGCCTCGGTAGCGTAGATCTCAGCCATAAACGCCTTTATCTCGCGCACCGTCATGCCGCGGGCGCACATGGCGATGATCTTGTCGTCAAGCCCGGTAAAGCGCTGTTCGTGCTTGCCGGTCAGCTTGGGTTCGAACTCTCCTGCCCGGTCTCGCGGCACCTCGATTAGGACCAGTCCGTCGTCGGTGAGCACCGTTTTGGCGCTCCTGCCGTTGCGGTGGTTGCCTCACACACAAAAATCCTGACTGGCTCATTTATTCAAAGCGCCGCCGTCCCGCCGGACAGCGACTGTTCCAAAATAAGTGATTGCGGAGTGCAGGCGGGCTGCGGCATATTCCCTGTAACCATCCGCATCCAAAGGACAGCACCATGCTGCGGCTTTTTTATGCCCTGAATACCTGCGCCCTTGCTTCGCACATCACGCTGGAGGAGGCCGGAGCGCGTTATGACACCGTGCGCCTCGATTTCAGCGGAGGCGACCAGAACAATCCGGAATACCTGGCGGTCAATCCCAAGGGGCGGGTGCCGGCGCTGGTCACCGACCATGGCGTGCTGACTGAAACCCCGGCGATCCTGCTCTACCTTGCGCAGATCCACCCACAGGCGCAGTTGGCACCGCTCGACAATCCATTCGAATTGGCATCGATGCAGGCTTTCAACAGTTACTTGTGTTCGACCGTGCACGTCGCGCATGCCCATGGACGGCGTGGCAAACGCTGGGCCGATGAAACGTCTTCGCACGAGGATATGCAGCGCAAGGTGCCGGCGACGATGACCGCGTGTTTTGATCTGATCGAACGCGAGATGCTCGCCGGGCCCTGGGTCATGGGGGCGCGGTATACCGTCTGCGACCCTTATCTTTTTACCATAGCCCGCTGGCTCGACGGCGACCGTGTCGACATCGCGCGATTTCCGAAGGTGCGGGATCACTTTGCGCGCATCGCAGCCCGCCCGGCGGTGCAGAGAGTGCTCGCGGCAGAACAGGCCCCGGGCTGAGTTTTGCGCCGGCTCGGCTGGTCAATGCCCGGCAGAAACCAGCTTCAGTCCGAAAATACCGGCGACGATGAGTCCGATGCAGGCGATACGTGCCACGCTTGCGGCCTCACCAAACAGCGCGATGCCGAGAATCGCGGTGCCCACGGCGCCGATGCCCGTCCATACCGCGTAACCGGTGCCGACGGGGATGCCCTTCAATGCCTGTGCCAGCAGCCAGACGCTGGTGATCATTGCGGCGATGGTGACCACGCTGGGCACGAGTTTGCTGAAGCCCTCGGTGTATTTGAGGCCGATGGCCCAGACCACTTCGAACAGGCCGGCAATCAGCAGCAATATCCAGGAAGTCGACATGAGGCGCTCCGCGATGTGTTCTGTTCAAGCCGGCCGGCCGGCGCGGTACTTGTCGTACAGCACGCCTGCGGCAAACAGCGTGGCGATGTCGGCGTCCTTGTAGTCCAGGCCGCGCACGGTTTCTTCAGTGTGCTGGCCGAGCCAGGGCGCGGGCTGGCGGATGGCGGTCAGCTCGCCGCTGGATTTGACCGGGATGCCGAGGGATTTCATGCGGCCGATTTTCGGGTGATCCATTTCAACGACCATGTTGCGCGCCTTGATGTGCGGGTCGTCAAGGGTCTGCGCGTAGGTGTAGACCGGGCCGCCCGGCACCTGCGCCGCATCAAGTTTCTCGACCCAGTGCGCGGTCGGCTGCGTGGCGAACACTTTTTCGATTTCCACTTCCAGTTCCTCGATGTTCTTCAGCCGTGACGGCAGGTCCTTGAAGCGCGGATCGGTCAGCCACTCCGGCTTGTTGCAGGTGATGTTGCAGAAATTGGTCCACAACTTGTTATTGTTGGCGCCCACGGTGACATAGCCATCCTTGGTCCGGTATGCCTGATAGGGCGTGGAGCGGCGGTGCCGCGTGCCGGTTGCGAGAGGTTCCTCTCCGCCGCCAAAATATGCGCCGGATTCCCAGTGCGTCCATGCCAGACCGGCTTCAAGCAGGGAGGTCTCGACGTACTGGCCTTTGCCGTGACGCAGTTTGCCGATGTAGGCGCCAAGGATGGCATAGAGCGCGGTGACCCCGCTGGAAATGTCGTTCATTGCAATGCCGACCTTGGCCGGGCGGCCGCCGGGATGGCCGGTCATCATCATGATGCCGGACATGCCCTGGGCCACGATGTCGAAGCCGCCCTTGTGGCCATAGGGTCCTGTCTGGCCGAAACCGGACATCGAGGCGTAGATCACGCCGGGGTTGAATTTACTGATCGTCGCGTAATCGATGCCGAGTTTTTTCACCACGCCGGGGCGGAAATTCTCGGTGATGATGTCGGCCTTCGCCGCGAGCTTCATGAAAATTTCCTTGCCGCGCGGATCCTTCATGTTGATGCCGATGCTTTTCTTGTTGCGGTTCAGCACCGCGAAGCAGTACGACTCGTCGTTGATCTTGGGTTCGAATCGCCGGGAACCATCGCCCTCGGGGAAGTTCTCAACCTTGGTGATGCTGGCGCCCATGTCGCCCAGCACCATCGTGCAGTAGGGCCCGGCCATCACAGTGGTGAGGTCGAGTACGTTAACGCCTTCGAGGGGTAAAGCCATGAGGACACGCTCCGGAGTGTCATGCGGCACTGCATCAGTGCATGGCCGCGATGATTGTGATTGTGGAAAAGTGTGTGGTGCAAAAGGGTTATTTTATCCTGTGAATGTCGGAGGGGGCGCGGTTGATGGCGCATCTCTTTATCGCGGATCATAATCTGGTTATAGCTCAGCAAGTTCAAAACAAAATGGAGGAAATACATGAAAACAACAACTAAACTGACGCTGCTGGCGTTGGCCGGGCTTGTTGGCGCACCACTGCTTGCGGTGGCGCAGAACTATCCGGCAAAAACCGTACGCGTCATCGTGCCGTGGCCACCGGGCGGATCGAATGATATTGTCGCCCGGTTGGTGGCGCAAAAGCTGGCGGAAAACACCGGACAGCAGTTCATCATCGACAACCGCGGCGGTGCTTCGGGCATCGTCGGGTCGGATGTCGTGGCGAAAAGTCCTGCCGATGGCTACACCTTCATGATCCATTCGACCACGCATGTGTCGAACCCGCATCTCTACAGCAAGATTCCCTATGACACGATGAAGGATTTCGTCGGTATCGCGCCGCTGGCGCGTCAGGTCGGCATTCTGGTTGTCCACCCTTCGCTGCCGGCGACCAACGTCAGGGAATTCCTCGATCTCGGCCGCAAGCGTCCTGACCAGATCACTTATTCCTCTTCCGGCAATGGCAGTTTTGTCCATCTCGGCATGGCGCTGATGAATTCGATGAGCAACACCAAAATGGTGCATGTGCCGTACAAGGGCGGTGGTCCTGCAGCCGTGGCGATTTCGTCGGGCGAGGTCCAGGCCATGATGGCCACGGTCGGATCAGTAATTCCGCACATCAATTCGAAACGCCTGCGGGCAGTTGCAGTGACTTCGGATGAGCGCATCACGCAGTATCCGCAGGTGCAGACGATTGCCGAAGGCGGTGTCAAAGGCTACGAATTTACGGCCTGGATCGGCGCGCTGGGACCGGCAAATATGCCGAAGCCGGTACTGGACCGCCTGAACGGCGAAATGCACAAAGCGCTGAAGGACAAGAGCGTTGCCGAGAAACTCAGCGCACAGACGCTGGATCCGATGTTTATGAGTCCAGAGCAGTTCGCTGCACGGCTGAGATCCGATTATGACAAATACGCCAAGTTGATCAAGGAAACCGGCGTCAAGGCGGATTGAAAGCACAAATATTAAAAAAATCGGCGTTCTGTGCTGTTTTTTTGCTCATTTCATTGTCGTGTCGCTGGGTTTTACGCATAATTTGGTCATCTGCACATAGATATGCAGAGAAAAAAACAGAGGAGAAACCGAAATGAAATCGTTGCAAAATTCCGCGCTGGTCGCGATTGCTGTAGTGCTGTGCTTTACGCCGGCGCTTGTCCAGGCGCAGGCCTATCCGTCGAAAGTGGTGCGCGTGGTTATTCCCTGGCCGGCCGGCGGCTCGAACGATGTGGTGGGCAGGATGGTCATGCAGAAATTGTCCGAATCACTGGGCCAGCAGTTCGTGGTCGATAATCGTGGCGGTGCCTCGGGTTCGATCGGTTCCGATGTCGTCGCCAAGGCGCCACCCGATGGCTACACCATCATGGTGCATTCGACGACTCACGTTGGCAATGCGCACATTTACGGAAAAAAGCTGGCCTACGATACGGTGAAGGACTTCACCGGCGTCGGCATGCTGTCAGCCCAGCCTGGTGTGCTGACAGTGCATCCGTCACTGCCGGTGAAAAATGTAAAAGAGTTCATTGCGCTGGCGAAATCGAAACCGGGGCAGATCAACTATTCTTCTTCGGGTAACGGCAGTGCACCGCATCTGCAGATGGCGCTGCTGATCTCGATGACCGGCATTGATATCGTCCATGTGCCGTACAAGGGCGGCGCGCCGCAGGTAACCGCATTGCTGGCGGGAGAGACCCAGGCTTCGTTTGCCACTGTCGGCACTGTGATCACGCATATCCGCAATGGCAAGCTGCGTCCTCTCGGTCTGGGCTCGACCAAGCCGAGCAAAGCGTTGCCCAATGTGCCGACACTGGCGGATTCCGGGGTGCCGGGTTATGACATGAGCCCGTGGATCGGAGTTTTTGCGCCGGCTGGTACGCCGAAAGCGATCATTGACAAGCTCAACAGTGAAATGAACAAGGCGCTGGCTTTGCCGGATGTGGTCAAAACCCTAGAGAACCAGGCCCTGGATCCTTCGCCGAGCACGGTGGACCAGTTCAATGCGACTTTGAAGTCCGATTATGAGAAGTATGGCAAGCTGATCAAGATGACCGGCGCGAAAGTCGAATAAATACAGACTTTCCTTCACCAAGCGCAGCAGACGCCGGCACAAAGAGCATGGCTTGTTGTGCCGGCGTTTTTTTATTCAGGCGGGATCAACAAGGATCGATATGGATTTGGGTATCAAGGGCGAAACCGCCCTCGTGGTCGGGGCGAGCGAAGGCATCGGTTATGAAAGCGCAAAGGCGCTTCTCGAAGAAGGCGTGGACCTCATCATCTGTTCGCGCAATGCGGAAAAACTGAAACAGGCCGCAGCGAAGTTGGAGCAGGCAGTCGGCCGGCCGGTACGCTGGTTTGCCGCTGATGTGACCAAGCCAGCCGAAGTCGCAGCGTTACAGGCATGGCTGGAGCAGCAGACGGTGAAACTGGATATTCTGGTGTCAGCCGTGGGCGGCAGCCAGCGTGCCTTGTTCAATGAACTCGATGATGCCGCCTGGTATGCCAATTACGAGTTCAACGTGATGGGCACAGTGCGCGTGATCCGTGCCACACTTGAGATGCTAAAAAAATCGGGCGCGGGACGCATCGTCATTCTTGGCGCTGCCGGGCCACGCATGCCCTACCCGTACCAGCTGGTATCCAATGTGCACAAGGCCGGGCTGATCGCCATGGTGAAAACGCTGGGTGCCGAGTTCCAGCCTTTCAACATCCGCGTCAATTCGGTGTCGCCGGGGCGCACCATGACCAGCCTCTGGACTAGCCGCATCGAGAAGCTGTCCAAGGAGCGCGGCGTGCCTGCGGCGGCGATCGTTGATGAATTTACCCATGAAATTCCCCTGGGCCGCTTCGCCCAGCCCGGGGAGATTGCGCCCATGGTGGCGTTTCTGGCCTCACATAAAACCAGTTACGTGACCTGTCAGTCGATTCTCGTTGACGGTGGAATTGCGAGAGGATTGGTGTAATACCCCTCACTCCCGGCCTCTCTGCTCCGCTTCCAGTGTGCCCGGGTCCCGGAGGGAGAGAGGAGACATTTGCCTCTCTTCTCCATCCATCTTCTCCATCCAGGACCTCGGTGCCGCTTGACGGTAGAAGGGTTGGGGATGAGGCACCAAGGGAGGTGCGTGATGGCCGTGTGTGCGCCGTCATGTAAACGGAACAGGCGGTATTGCACGCGGCCTGATCTGACGTGGCGCATCAAGGCGTCCGTATCGTGGTAGGTGCGCGCGATGGGGCCGCCGCGGTTGCCGCTGCTGGATGTTTTAGGCATCATCTGCGGGCGCATTCCCGCCATCAAAATATAACTGTGCGTTCAGGAGCAGCAATGAAGCACGTCAATCTGTTTTGCTGTGTCATCACCGCCAGCTTGCTCACGGCCGGGTCTGGATCCGCATATGCCCAGGCATTCCCGGTCAAACCCGTGCGTATCGTCAATCCCGCGGCACCAGGCGGCAACAGCGAGGTGTTTTTCCGGCTGCTGCAACCGAAAATGGTTGAGGTGCTGGGTCAGCAACTGGTGATGGATTACCGGCCCGGCGCCGGCGGCACTATCGGCGGCGATGTGGTCGCGAAAAGCGCGCCCGATGGCTACACCACCGGCCTGATGGCAGCCAGCTTTGTCATCAATCCGGCGATGATCAAGAAAATGCCCTTCAATACGCTGAAGGATTTCACCCCGCTGGGCCTGATTGTCGACGTGCCCTCCGGCCTGGTGCTGCATCCTTCGCTGCCGGCGAAGAATCTGAAGGAACTCATCGCGCTGTCGAAAAAACGCCCGGGCGAGATTTTTTATTCGACGTCAGGCCGGGGTACCGTGGGTCACCTGTCGGGGGAACTGCTCAACAGCATGGCCGGCACGAAACTGGTGCATGTGCCGTACAAGGGCGCCGGTCCTGCGGTGATTGACCTGGTGGCGGGGCATATCCAGATGCAGTTCGCCAGCATGCCGCTGCTCACCGGCTACATCTCCGCCGGGCGGCTGCGCCTGATTGCGCAGACCGGTGCCACGCGCTCTGAATACGCACCGGACATCCCGACCATGGAGGAGGCCGGCGTGCCGGGCTTTGTGGTGCGCAGCGGCTTCAGTTTCGTCGGCCCTGCCGGCATACCACGGCCGATTGCCGAAAAACTGAACCAGGCACTGGTGACCGCGGTACGCGACCCGGAAAACCGCAAGACGCTGATCCAGCGTGGCGCCGATCCGATCGGCAATTCAATCGAGGAGCATGATGCCTTCATCAAGTCTGAAATTCCCAAGTGGATCAAGATGGCGCGTGCCGCCGGTATTGATCCGCAGTAATCCGAAGCTCCATTTCCCAGGAAAGGAAGCAGCGCATGTATGACCTGCAATTGACGCCGGAGCAGATCGAGTTCCGCGACGCCGTCCGTGATTTTGTGAATCGCGAAGTGAAACCCGTGGCGACCGACCCGGCGCGACTGGAGCCTTTTGAGAAACCGTTGCTGACGGACCTGCTGGATCAGGCGTCACAGATGGGTTTGCGCGGGCTGGGATTGCCCGAGGATGCGGGCGGCGCCGGCGCCGATACGCTGACCACCTGCATGCTGCTCGAGGAACTGGCGGCGGGGGATGTCGATCTTGCCGTGGTGCTGGGTGAAACGGCGCTGCTGGCCCGCGAGGTGCTGGGGACTGCGATGAATCCTGCGCAGCGCGCACACTGGCTGCCGCTATTTGAGGGGGAAGACCGTTTTCACATCGCGCTGATTGCGCGCGATGCCGGCGCCGGTCGCGGCTGGAGTTATCACCAGACCCTGCCGCTGGATGCGGATGAGGCGGATGCGCCGGAACTTGCGGCGACGCGCGATGGCAAAGCCTGGGTGCTCAACGGCACTGCGCCGTTTGTCGCCAATGCACCGGTGGCCGGCTTGTTTGTGGTGCAGGCCAAGGTGAGCGGCGGTGAAGGTACGGTTACCGTGTTGCTGGCGCAGGCCGCACAGGGTTTGAGCGTCGGCGAATTCCTCCAGCCTTTCGCCGGCAAGGGTGAGCGCGTGCGCTGGCATCACGGCGCGGTGGCGCCGGTGACCCTGAAAAATTGTCGTGTCGCAGAAGAGGATGTGCTGGCGGCGGATGCCGCACACCGCATGCTCCATGCCGGCATTGCCGGGCGCCATATGGTGCAGATGGCGGCGATCAACATCGGTGTCGCGCGCGCGGCGTACGAAGCGGCGATCGACTACGCCAAAATGCGCTGGCAGGGCGGGCGCCACATCATTGAGCACCAGGCCATCGGCATGAAGCTCGCGGATGTCGCGATCCAGATCGAGGCGGCGCGCAGCCTGACCTGGAAGGCGGCCTGGGTGACCGATCATCCGGAAGCCGTCGCCGACCGCAGCATCAATGACCTGCCGTGGCCGGTGGTGGCGCGCAGCTTCACCGCGGAGGCGCTGCACCGGGCGACGCTGGAGGCGGCGGAATGTTTTGGTGCGATGGCGGTGATGCGCGACATGCCGCTGCAGAAATATGCGCATGACACGCTGGTGCTGCGGCACTCGGCGGATTGCGATCTGGCATCGCCGCTGGTGGTGGCCGAAACCGTGGCCGGATACACGCGCTAACGCGCGGCCCGTCAAACTGAATCGATACGGAGATCTGAAATGGATTTTGCACTGAATGAAGAGCAGCGCGGCTGGCAGATGGAGGCGCGGAAATTCGCCGAAGAGGAAATCCGGCCGCTTTCGCTGTCCCGCGACCAGATTGCCAATCCCAAGGACACTTTCGACTGGGAGATCATCAAAAAGGGCTCGAAGCTGGGTTTCCGCACGCTGGCGGTGCCCAAGGAGTGGGGCGGGCATGAGGCCGACTTCGTGACCCAGGCGCTGGTGATGGCGGAACTGGCGCGCGGCGACAGTTCGGTGTCCAAGACTTTCAGTCAGTGCTGGAAATGGAGCCACCTGATCGCGGCTTCCTGCAGCAAGGATCAGAAGGAGCGCTTCCTCAAGCCTTTCATGGCCGATGATTCATTCGTGCTGGGCAAGGGCGGCACTGAAGCCAATGCCGGATCCGACAACCGCATGCCGCCGGATAACGATCCCAAGGCCGGCTGGAAGCTGCGCGCCGAGCGTCCCAAGGCCGGCTGGAAGCTGCGCGCCGAGCGCAGGGGCGACGAGTGGATCCTCAATGGCACCAAGATGTTCATCGCCAACGGCAGCGTGGCCAAACTGTTTTTTGTTGATGCGCGCACTGATCCGGAAGTCAACATCCGCGAAGGCAGCACGATGTTCATGATCCCGAATGACACCCCCGGATTCCGCGTCGGCAAGGTGTTCAACAAGCGCGGCTGGCGCTTCTACCAGAACGGCGAGCTGATATTCGAAAACGCGCGGGTGCCGCATGCCAACGTGGTGGGCGAGGTCAACGGCGGCGTCAAGGCGCGCGCCACCGACAAGTCCGAATTCGGCGACATCGAACTGGCGGCCAATGCGCTGGGCATCTGTGATGACGCCGTCGGCATGGCCATGCATTTTGCGCGTAACCACAAACGCGCCGGTAAACTGGTCATTGACCACCAGCTGGTGCAGCTGAAACTGAACGAGATGTACATGCTGACCGAAGCGTTGCGTTCATTCGTGCTGCGCGCGGCCTGGGAGCGCGACCGCAAGCTGCCGGATTACGGCAACAACGTGCTGGTGATGAATTATTCGCAGGAAGTGGTGCAGCGGGTGACACGGGCCAACATGGATATCCACGGCCCCGAAGGCGCCATGATGAACGCCCGCGTCGACAAGCTGGTGCGTGACGCGATGATCTGGACCCATCTCGCGGGAGATACCGTGCAGCGGGTCAAAATCGTCAAACGGCTGCCGCTGACCCTGCCGACCTGAAGTTGCCTGACTGAACTGCGGCCGGCATTGTCCGCCTGCACCGCGTTACAGCAGTTTTACTGCGTATGACTGATTGATTACGGCCTGGTCCTGCATGTGGGGCTCGAGGCCTTGCGGCGATTACCAGGCAGCCTGCAACAATTGCACCAATTCGGCGGTGCCGGTTAAGCGCCGCGGATTCTGCTGCAGGAACCAGTCTGCGGCGATGTCGTCGGCAAGTTGTGGTAAGGCATTTTCCGGCACCGCGATGTCCCGCAGTCGCGTCGGGGTTCCCAGGCTACCGAGCCACCCTTCCACTGCTGGAACGGCCATGTCCGCTGCTTCAGCAACACTCCTTGAGTGGAATTTACCCAGTGCTTCAGTAATCAGTGCCAGGCGGTCACCGACGGCAACAGCATTAAAGCGCATCGCGTGCGGCAGCACGATTCCGCAGATGACGCCGTTGTCCTGCTCAAAGCGCGCGCCCACGCAGTGAGCCATTGCCGAGGCCAGGCCGGAGGGGGCGTAGTCTGAACCCTGGCCGGCAAGCAATGCCCCGATTATCAATTGCTCATGAACATCCGGATTCTGCGGGTCCTTCCGCAGTCGCGGCAGGTAGTTGCCGAGCAGCCGCAAGGCATGCAGCAGCAATGCATCCGCCAGCGGATTGCGGATGCGCGACTCGATGCCTTGGACGGCGGTGGCAAAGGCATGCAGCGCTGATCCCATCGTCAGTTGAGTCGGTGCCGTTAGCATGACTTGTGGATGGAGGAATACGGCGGAAGCGCGTGTTTTTGGATCAAACAGCGCAAGTCTGCGCCCCTGGTCCGGATCGAGCACGGCACTGCCGGCCTTGGTGCAGGCCGTGGACGGCGTTGACGGAACTATCAGTTGCGGCAGCTTGGGGCGCAGGAGCTTCGGGCTTTGCGGCGGCTTGCCTGGCGGGAATTGTGTGCACAGGCGATGTATGTCCGCACCTTCGGCCAGGAGCATGGACGCAGCACGTGCGGAAACAATGGCCGAGCCGCCGCCAAGGGCAATCACAGCATCAGCATCCAGCCGGCGCAAGGTTTCAGCACCCGCAATCACTTGCGGCAGAGGACTGTGCTGGCCGACGCCGGTAAACGCACCGGCAAACCGGTCTGCCAGCGCTGCAGCAAGCCGCGGCAGTCCGTCGGGATGCCGGGCCAGCGTGTTGCCGCAGAACACCACTGCGCGGCGACACTGCAGCCGCTGCAGTTCCGGCAACAGGTTCTGCAGGCAGTCCGATCCGCAGTAGATGCGCGCGGCCGGCGACAGGTGGCGAAATGAGAGGGACATGGCAGCTTGAGCTGTGGGTCGACGGGCCTGCTCAGCGTCAGCGGCGTTTAAGCGGTTCGCTGTCCCGCACCAAGCCGCAGATCCTGTCGGCCAGCACGGTGACGTCATCAAGTTCGTCAATTTCGCTTATGGTGTCGGCCAGTTCCGCTGCCTCGGCAGTTGCCACACCTGCATAGCGCAGGTTGGCAATGAATTTTTCCAGCAACTCCTGCTGGGTCAGCGGCGCATCCGGATGGCCTTTTGCATTACTGTGCTGCACTTCCTTGATACCGAACGGGCCATGGGCGCGCACCCGGCAGCCGCCAATATCCCGGCTGGTGGCAGCATTGTCTGCAGTGCAGGACACTTTGGCGATCACTGCAGCCAGTTCGCGAGATGGCGGTATTTCGGTCGCCAGCTGCAGCGGTGTCACTTCACCGTGGAGGAGTGCGGTCGCAACAGTCCAGTAATTGCTGAACTGTGCAGCGACGCGGGTCACTGGCGACCGGCGTTGGGGTATGTCGCGGCCGACTACGTCATGTGCCTGCGGACCGACCAGAAGTTCGACGCGCTCGATGCGCTTGATATCGGTGCCAAGCTGCTGACGCAGTTCCAGTGCGGCACTGATGGCCGGGTGGGTCAGGCGGCAGGTCGGATAGGGCTTGAAGGAAAGGCGTTCAATTTCGTAACGGGTGCCGAGCTTGCTGAGCGCGCGTTCCGTGTCAAGGCTGCCATGCAGGTAGACACGGCTGAGGCCGTCTTCGCCGCTCAACGGCTGACTGACGCCGTCCAGCCCCTTGCTTGCCATCAGGGCTGCAGTGATGGCGTTGGCAGCTGCAAATCCCGGTTGCACGTGTTTGGTTGATGCGCCTTCGCGGGTGGACTGATGGTTGCCGCTGGCAAGGCAGTAGACGATGCCCAGTGCATTCTTCATCACTTCGGGTCTGCGGTCGATCAACCAGCTTGCAGCAAACGTGGCGCCGAAATGTCCGAGCAGTGCGGTGTATATCCACCCCCCTTCGACGAGATTGAGCCGGGTGGCCACGCCGAGCCGGCAGGTCAGCTCGATGCCGTGGAGCACGGCTTCGCAGAACTCGGCGCCGGTCACGCCACCGCGCAATCCGGCCGCGGCGAAGGCTGCTGGAATGGTTGCCGAACCGGCATGGAGTACGGCTTCGTCGTGGGTGTCGTCGAATTCGAGTACATGGCCGAAGTAGCCGTTGCACAGCGCCGCAGTATGTGCCGGAGCGCGCGGGCCGCCGAGGACGCGGGCATCCGGCCGGCCACCGAAATCGAGAAGGACCTGGAGCCAGGCGGGCATGCCGACAGCAGCCCTGCCAGCGACGGCTGCACCCAGATAATCGAGCAACTCTCTTTTGGTCGCAAGGCGGGTGCTGTCGGCGAGTCCGCTCCAGTGTGACCGCAACGCGTGCGCCAGATAATTTTCAAATATCTGCTCGGAAGTTCCGGGCACCGCAATTGAAGCCATGATGTATTTTTCGTGCCGGAGCTTAATGGGCTTCGATTCCCGCCTCCTTGGCGATGCGGGCCCATTTGCTGATATCCGAGGCGATGAGTTTGGCGAATACTGCCGCTGATTCAATGACCGGTTCCGCAGCTTCGGCGTTCAGACGTTTCGCCATGTCAGGATCACGCAGGATATCGCCTATCGTCACGTTAAGCTTGCTGATGACCGGGCCGGGTACGCCGGCCGGTGCCAATATGCCCCACCAGATGGTGCCGTCGTAACCGGGGACACCGGCTTCCGCAATGGTCGGCACGCTGGGTGCCGCTGGTGAACGCCTGGGTGAGCCTACGCCCAGCGCCTTGAGTTTGCCGGAGCGGATATGTGGCATAGCCTGTATCAGGGTGCCGAAAGTGATTTCGACTTGGCCGGTCATGACATCCAGCATCGCCGGGCTGCCGCCCTTGTAGGGTATGTGCGTCATTTTGACACCGGCCATGCTGTTGAACAGTTCGCCGCTGAAGTGGTTGAAGCCGCCCACGCCGGAAGAGGCATAGCGGATGTGTCCGGGCCTGGCTTTGGCCATGCCGATCAGATCCTTGATGGTACTGGCGGCGAAACCGGGCGCTGCAGTGATGACGTTGGGGCCCTGTGCAATCATCGATACCGGTGCCAGCGACTTGATCGGATCGTAGGGCAGCTTGTGTATGGCCGGATTCATCGTATAGGACGTTGATACCAGCAGGATGGTGTGACCATCCGGGGTGGCACGCGACACGATTTCGGTGCCGATGATGCCGTCGGCACCCGGACGGTTGTCGACGATGGTGATCTGCTGCAGTTTTTCTCCCAGTTTCTGGCCAAGTACGCGGCCGAGAATGTCATTACTCCCGCCCGGCGGGAAGGGCACGATAAGCCTGATCGGTTTTGTCGGGAATTTCAAGATGCTCGTGGACTGGGCGGCAGCGGCTTCTGCGGCAAAAATCAGTAGTGCTGCGCTCGTCGCCAAGATCCAGGAAAATGGTGCTAGCAGCTGAGTGTTCACGGTGGAGCCTCCATAGGAACGTCCGGAATTGTGTGATGTTTGGTGCTCTTGGGCACCCTCAAAACCCAGTCTAGATGGGGAGATCATGGGGTGTCAAATGATTTAGATGATTTGACTATTTAGACGCTGCTCTTTACGATGCGGTGTGGCCATTTCAAGTCTTATTTTCTGTTTTATTGATCACCCGGGCAATGTCCCGATGCGGCTATCCGGGTTGCCGGGGGCTTGGTCATGCTGAGGGCCGGCAGAAGCTCGGAATTTGATTTCCGCACAGCGCTGCGCGATGGTGATGCGGTAGCCTGGCCCCAGGGTACCGGTGAACCCCGGGGACTGACACAGCGACTGGTCGTGCAGCGGCATGAACTGCCCGCGATCAGCCTGTTTCTTGGCATGATGACCAGCAATACGCTGTCTCCCGAGCATGCCGATCGTTTCCGCTTCCGCGGTCTCAATGGTGCGGGCACCAGCCGCAGGCTGACTGCGGGGGGACTGCTCGATGTCATCCCGGCACACGTATCCCGGGTGCCGGATTTGATACGCACCAGGGCGATACCGGTTGATGTGGCATTGCTGCGCGTACGCCCGCATGCGCGCAAGGGATTTTTTACGGTCGGCGTAGTCTCCGATTACACCGGCGCGCTGGTAGCGGCAGCGCGTTGTGTCGTCGCCGAAATCGACGAGCGCTTGCCGGTGACCTCTCAGGATGCATTGATTGCCGCGGAGGATATTGACGTGCTGCTGTCCTGCGACGCGGACGAAATCCTGCTTGAGGATCCCGAGCCTTCGGTGGTTGAATTGCGGGTGGCGGCACATGTCGCCGCGCGGATACCCGACGGCGCGACGCTGCAGTTGGGGATTGGCAGCCTTCCGGTGGCAGTTTCTCGCGCCCTGATGGGCCATCGCGATCTTGGCGTGCATAGTGGCGTTATTTCCGATGTCATCGTCGAGATGGTCGAAAAGGGCGTAGTGACGAACGCACGAAAGACCATCGACGCCGGACGTATTGTGACCGGCGGCTTGTTTGGCAGCCGTCGCTTGGTTCAATTTGCCGATGGCAATCCGGATCTGGAAATGCGCTCGACGGAATATACCCATAGCCTGCAGGTGATGGCCGGGCTTGATTCACTGTACGGAATCAATTCCGCCGTCGAAATCGATTTGTCAGGCCAAGTGAACGCAGAAGTTGCCGGCGGGCGATACCTGGGGGCAGTCGGGGGGCATGCTGATTTTGTGCGCGGCGCCCAGGTTTCCCGGGGTGGCCGCTCGATCATCGCGTTCCCATCAACGACGCCGGACGGCAAACATTCGCGGATAGTGCCTTCCCTGGAGGGGCGACCGGTCACGACCGCGAGGGCTGATGTCGACCTGATCGTCACCGAACACGGGGTGGCTGATCTCAGGGGCGCTTCCTTCAAGGAGCGGGCTTCCCGGCTGGCCGCCATCGCGCATCCTGATTTTCGCGAGAACCTGCTTGCAGCAACTGCGACGCGCTGCTGAGCACTGGTATCCCGAAACAGAATTTCTTCACTTGAAAATGACTGCCATGGCCACTTCAACCACCAATGCGGGCAGGAAGCGCGCTGCAACTGCGGGGACGTCAACCGTCCACCGCAGCAAGGCGGAACATGTTGCGCAGCAACTCCTGGAACGCATCATTGCCGCGCGACTGCAGGCGGGCAGCAGTTTTGCAACCGAGACAGAGTTGCTGTCGCAATTCAACGTCAGCCGCCCGACGCTGCGTGAAAGCCTGAAGATACTTGAACTGCAGGGTGTGCTGGAGCGGCGCCCGGGTCCCGGCGGCGGCATTATCGTCAAAGAGCCCAGCATCGACACCCTGGCATACGGGCTGTCAGTGTTCCTGCGCATGCACGAAGTTCCTTTCATTACTGTGCTCAAGGCGCGCGAGTTGATCGAACCGGCGCTCGCGTTTGAGGCTGCGGTCAACGGCAGTGATGCGGACTTCAGCGAACTGGAGGCATCGATCGAGCGCATGAAGATGCTGGATGCGCAAAGCGACCAGGAAGCCTTTCTCAAGGAGAACAGGTTTTTTCACGGCATCATCGCTCGTGCCGGTGGCAATCACGTTCTGGAAATCTTCTGGTCAACGATGGGGATACTCGCCAGTGGCGAGCAGCACGGCATCCGTTATTCCGTGGGAAACCAGGGGCATGTCATCCAGGCCCACCAGCGCATCCTTGATGCCTGCAGGGCGCGCGATGGTGCCGCGGCATCGGCTGAAATGGAGAGGCATGTGATGGGCCTGGAGAATCTGGTGCGCAGCCGCTATCAGCATTTGCTCAATCATCCGACCAGCATCGTCGCAGGTCCGGGGCGCACACTGGCCTGAGGCGGGGACCCGCGTTTATTATGCTTAAAACGATTTAACGCAGTGGAGATCATAGATGAAGTTCCAATTGACTGAAGAACAGAGGGGCATCGTCGGCACGGTGCGGGCGCTGACGCAGGAGAAATTCAAGCCCAATGCCCTGAAATACATGGACGGCACCTTTCCCTGGGACAACATCCGCGACCTGGCCAAGATCGGCGTGCTGGGCATGGCGGTGCCCGAGGAATACGGTGGGCTGGGATTGCCGGTAATGGATACTGCGCTGGTTCTGGAGGAAATTGCCAAAGGCTGCTATGTGACCGCGATGGCAGTGATGGGCGAGGTCGGGGTCCAGACCAAGATCATTGACGCATTTGCCCCCGAAAACATCAAGCGCAGGCTGCTGCCGGGAGTATGCACCGGTGAAGTGATTCTGGCGGTATGCATGACTGAACCCCATGCCGGAACCGATGTCGCGAATTATCGAACCAATGCCGATATCGTTGGTAACAAGCTGGTGCTGAATGGCGTCAAGACGCTGATCAGCCGCGTTGACGAGGCCCATGCATTTATCGTTTTCAGCCGCGTAAACAAGACACCGGGGCGCGAGGGCATCGGTTGCGTGATGATTGAGCGCGGCACGCCGGGTTTCGAATGCACGGCGCGTTATCACACCATGGGCGGCGAGAACCTCGCGGAAATCCGTTTCGAAAACTGCGAATTGCCGCTGGAAAACCTGATCATCCGCGAGGACGGTTTCCGCAAATTGCTCAACGCATTCAATACGCAGCGCTGCCTCAATCCCAGCATTTCCCTGGGGCTTGCCGAAGGGGCTTTTGAGGAGGCGGTCAAATACGCGCGCGACCGCTCGGCCTTTGGCCGTTCTATCGGCGAGTTCCAGACGATTCGCCACAAGCTCGCCGAAATGTATCGCGACATCGAAGCCAGCCGCTCGATTCTGTATCGCGCCTGCGCTACCGCGAACCCGTTCCCTGATCCCTATATGGCGGCTATCGCGAAAATCACCGTTAACGAAATGTCGCTGCGTGTAACCAGCGAGGCGATCCAGGTCCACGGCGGTTACGGATTCACTGATGAATTTCCGGTGTCGCGCTTTTATCGCGGCGCTCGTTACGGGTCACTTGGCGGTGGCACCAGTGAAACCCTGAGGGAACTCGTCGGCAAGAAGATATTGAGCGATTTTGGTCCGGATGGTTTTCTCGGAACCGGTGCGTTCTGATCCTGGGGAGAGCCGTTTATGCGCTCAATGCTGTTCGTTCCTGCCGACGATGAACGCAAAATTGCCAAGGGCCTGGCCAGTGCTGCCGACGCGCTGATCCTTGATCTTGAGGATGCCGTTGCCCTTACGCGCAAGGCATCCGCCCGCGACCTTTGCTGCAAGGCGTTAAAGGCGGCGGATACGGTGAAGAAGCTGTTCGTTCGCATTAACGCATTCGACAGCGGAGAAGCCGAATCCGACCTCAAGGCGGTGGCCGCTGCGGGTCCGTACGGCATCGTGCTGCCCAAGTGTCGCAGCGGCACCGATGTCCTCGAACTGGCACGGCGGCTGGACGCTCAGGAGGCCGCTGCCGGCATTGCGCCCGGCTCGATCCGCATCCTGCCCATTGTTACTGAAACCGCGGCCTCGCTGTTCGGTCTGGGCAGTTACGCCTGTCCGGTAGCACCGCGCCTGTGCGGCATGATGTGGGGGGGAGAAGATCTCGCTGCGGATCTGGGAGCGCTGACCAATCGCGATGACGGCCGCTGCTACACGACGCCCTATCAGTTAGCGCGCGCGCTGTGTCTCGCCGGCGCGGCAGCGGCCGGCGTGGCTGCGGTCGATTCCGTTTATACCGATTTCCGCGATCACGCCGGACTGCTGGCTGAAGCTGTACTGGGGAATAGGGACGGGTTTTCCGCGAAAGCAGCGATCCATCCCGATCAGATCGGCCCGATTCATGCGGCGTTCACGCCTACGGCAACGGACGTTGATCACGCAATCAGTGTGGTATCGGCATTTGCCGCCGCCGGCAATGTCGGCGTGGTGTCGATGAACGGGCGCATGCTCGATCGCCCGCATTACCGCAGCGCGCTGCGCGTGCTCGCTCGCGCCAGGACTGCGGGACTTGGGTTGCCGCAATCTGTCAATTCCTTGCTGGAGACTGCATGACCGTACCTCAGGACCAGTTGCAGACACATTACCCGCTCTCCGGAATTACGGTAATAGACCTTTCACATGTTTATAACGGGCCCTACGCGGCTTTTCTGATGGCCATGGCCGGCGCAGAGGTCATCAAGGTCGAGCCGCCGCAGGGAGAGCATTTGCGCAGCCGCGGCGACATGGGTGGCGCTGCCTTTGCTTTCGCCATGCTGAATTCCAACAAGAAATCGGTAACGCTCAATTTAAAAAGTGAGAATGGGCGGCAGTTATTGCTGGAAATGGTCTCCCGCGCCGACATTCTCGTGGAAAACTTCGCACCGGGTGTCACCGACCGCCTCGGCATCGGTCCCGCTGATCTGCACAAGGTCAATCCGCGGCTGATCTACGGATCAAGCTCGGGTTACGGCAAGTTCGGACCCTATCGCGATTATCCTGCCATGGATTTGGTCATGCAGGCGATGTGCGGCATCATTAATTCGACCGGGTTCCCGGATCAGCCGCCGGTGAAGGCGGGTGTGGCCTTGTGTGATTTCAGCGCGGGCACCCATCTCTACTCCGCGATCATGACTGCGCTCTACGAGCGCGAGCGCAGCGGCAAAGGCCGGGTTGTCGATGTTTCGATGCAGGACGCGATTTACGCTTCCCTGGCGTCAAATCTCGGCATGCTGCATGCGCGCGGCGCCGATGCGCCCGAGCGAACAGGCAACCGTCACGCCGGACTCGGCATTTCGCCGTACAACGTTTATGCCACAACGGATGGTTATGTCGTGCTCAATGCTCCGGGTGACCACCATTTTCGCGCGATTCTCGATGTCATGGACCGCGGAGATATGAAGGAGGATTCGCGCTTTGCAACGCGCTCGGCACGCGTTGCCAATACTGAAGCCGTGGACGGCTTGATCGAAGCCTGGACCAGAACCTTGACCAAGAACGAAGTCGCGCAACGCATGCTGGAAGTGTCAGTTCCCTGTGCGCCCGTAAGGGATCTGCACGAGGTCATGAGTGACGAGAATATGCATGCCCGCGGCAGTCTGCAATGGATTGACCATCCTGAGCTTGGTCGGGTTGTCCTGCCGCACTCGCCGCTGACATTCGCAGGTACCGAGCGCAGGCCGATTGAGCCGAGCGAGCCGCTGGGCGCGAGTAATGATGCTATTTTCGGCGACTGGCTGGGCCATTCGCCGGAAGAACTGGCGGCCTACCGGTCGACAGGTGTTATCTGATGGGTGCCGCTGTTTTTAAAGGAGGAATCGTGATGAGCCGTCGTTTTCAGAATTTGAGTGCACTGTTGATGTTCGTAATGACAAGTTCCTGTGTCATGGCCCAGGCTTACCCGGCAAAGCCGGTGCGCGTCGTGGTCGGATTTGCGCCCGGTGGCAGCACTGACGTGGTGGCGCGGCTGCTGTCGCGGAAACTGAGCGAAAGCTTCGGGCAGCAGTTTTTTGTCGAGAACCGCAGCGGTGCGTCCTCCAATATTGCCAGCCAGGCTGTCGCGCGTTCGCCGGCTGACGGCTACACATTGCTCTACATGACCAGCACCATGATCGTGAATGTCAGTCTGTATTCGAAACTCCCATTCGATCTTGCTGCTGATTTTGTTCCAATTGCTCCTGTAGTCGATATTCCCAGCGTGTTGGCCGTGCACCCTTCTCTGCCTGTTAAAAGCGTGAAGGAACTGATTGCGCTGGCAAAATCCCGTCCAGGCGAAATTGCCTATGGCTCCGCCGGCAGCGGCAGCGCGACGCACCTTGCGACTGAATTGTTCAAGGCCACTGCCGGTATTGACATGACGCATGTTCCATACAAGGGTTCGGGGCCTGCGACAACTGAATTCCTGGGGGGGCACGTGCAGGTTCTATTTGTTTTTAACGCGACCCTGGTCGAGGCCAACGCCAAAACGGGCAAGCTGCGGCCGCTGGCGGTAACGACGCGCCAGCGACTGAACAGTTTCCCGCAACTGCCAACCATGCAGGAAGCAGGAGTGAAGGGGTATGAGGCGAGTGTCTGGAACGGAATCCTCGCGCCGGCTGGAGCGCCGCGCGATATCGTCACGTTGCTCAATTCACGCACTGCGCAGGCTGTCAAAGAGCTGACGCCAACAATAACCGAAATCGGCGCTTATCCGATGTATGCCGATCCCGACAAGTTTGCAGCGTTCATTCGCAGCGAAGTCGTGAAATGGGCGGATGTGGTCAAACGTTCCGGCGCACTTGCGGAGTAATTCCCATTGAAGCCGATTTCATTGTTTAAAACAAATAGAGGAATGCTGAATGCCTGCCAAAATGGTATTGCATTCTTCGTTCTGGCAGGCTTTTTCTGGACAGCTGCAGCCGCGGAAAAAGCGGCACCAGCAGACTATCCGAGCAGGCCCATCCGTTTCGTGGTTCCATTTACTCCGGGCGCACTCAACGACCTGCTGGCGCGCATCATCGGCGAGCAGCTTGGGGTGCGTTTCGGTCAGCGGATCATTATCGACAATCGTCCGGGTGCGGGGACTATCGTTGGAACGGAACTGGTAGTGAAGTCCAATCCGGATGGTTACACGCTGCTCCTGTCATCTGCACCGCTGGCCATCAACCCCGGTCTTTATCCAAAAATGTCTTACGACGCGACACGGGATCTGGCTGGGGTTACGCAGATTGGTGCGCTGCCGTTCGTGCTTGTCAGTAATCCCAAGTTTCAGGCGTCAACGATTCCGGAACTGGTCGCGTTGGCAAAAGCGAAGCCGGGGCAACTGTCTTATGGGGCGACGGTTGCGGGGCAGTTGATGGTGGAGATGTTCAAGGCAGCGGCCAAGGTGGACATAGTGCATGTCCCATACAAAGGTCTGGCGCCGGCGACGATCGACGTCATGGGTGGGCGTATTGCGTTCACACTGGGTACGCATTCATCTCTTGGGCCGCATATCAAAGCTGGCCGCTTGCATGCACTGGCAGTGACGAGTAAGGCAAGGACGCGAACTGCACCGGAGATTCCGACGATAGCTGAGGCGGGATACAAAGATTTTGACGCCATAACCTGGTACGGGATTTCTATAGCGGCAAAGACTCCGCGCCAGTTGGTGAATCGATTGCATGCGGAAATTACGGGGATCGTGAAACATCCAGATATGGAGCAGCGTCTCCTCAGCGAAGGGATTGATTTGGTTGCCAGTCGTCCGGAAGATTTCGATCGTTTCGTTGCATCCGAGACAGTGAAGATGGCGCGTGTTATCAAGCAGGCGGGTATTAAAGGAGAGTAGTGCGTATGAATAAACAGGTTAAGCATGACATCAGAGACACGAAGACGACCGAAGACGGCGGCACACAGGCATTGCCGGATGCGTCGTTGGAGATTTCCCGGCATCTGGAGCGTACAAGATTCGACGATCTTCCTGATTCCGTGGTCGAGGCGGTCAAGGCGTCGATACTTGATACGCTGGGTTGTGTTCTTGCAGGCACGGCCTGCGAAGAGGTTGTCGCAATCAGGAAAGTAGTCGCCGGCTGGGGCGGGGTTACAGGCAGCACGATCATTGGTTCGGGCGGGCTGAAGGTTCCGGCGGCGGGTGCGGTTCTGGCCAATGGCGCCGCGATCCATCAGTTCGATTTCGATGACACGCATGACCGTGCCGTTATGCACCCGACTTCGGCAAGCTTGATGCCGGCTCTGGCGGTTGCAGAAGGGAAGGGCGGGGTTTCCGGCAAGGCGATCATCACCGCGGTTGCGCTGGGCAACGACTTGTCGAGCCGGGTCGGGCTGGCGACCCGTGGCCGGATGTGGGACCACCCCTGGTTCCGCGCGCCGGTGATCGGACTGTTCGGTGCTACAGCTGCTGCGGCAAAGGTCATGGGTGCAAATGCTGATCAGCATCTGAATGCACTTGGGCTCACACTGCCGCAAGTCAGCGGCACATGGGCCAGCCTCCATCACAAAGGTTCTAGTGTGCGTTCGATACGTGATGGTCTTGCCTATCGCAATGGTGTCCTTGCTGCTGAACTTGCGATGGCGGGCCTGCGTGGGGATCGGGAGGTGTTTGACGGACCGTACGGGTTTTACCAGGCATTTTTTCGTGGTGATTATGAACGCAATGAATTGCTGGAGGGGCTGGGCAGGCGTTATGAGGCCGAGCGCATCTCGCTGAAACCATGGCCTTGTATACGACACCTGCACACGGCGATGACGGCTGTGCTGGGCATGATCGTCGAGCACGATATAGCATTTGACCGGATCGCCGAGGTCATGCTCAGCGTCGGGCAGGTCAATCGTGATCGCTGCCGGCCTGTTGCGCTGGGCAGTTCGCCGGAAAATCACATCGATCTTGCCGGCAACATGCGTTTTGCAGTAGCCGCCGCCATACGTCATCGCGGGATACCGCTGGCCCTGTATCACAGCACCGAGGCCGCGGATGACGTGATCGCCCACGCAATGCCCAAGGTACGCTGGCAATACGATGCGGCGCTCGACGGTCATACCTTCGAGCCTTCTGTCGTGGAAGTTGTCACCGTAAGCGGGCAGCGCTTCAGCACGCGCTGCGATGTGGCGCTGGGGCATCCGGAGAATCCGATGACGCTGGAGCAGCGGATTGCGAAATTTGTTGATTGCGCGGCCGCCGTGTTTAGTGCGCGGCCGCCGGTGCGCAGCCGCTGGAACGGCAGGACGCCCTCAAAATTGTTGATGCGGTAGCCGGGCTGGAGCGGATGGATAACATTCAATTATTGATGGAGCTGGTCAAATGACCGATAAGGACGTGCTGGTTGAGGAGATTGCCGAACACGTGCTCCAGATCCGCCTGAATCGTCCCGAGCGCATGAATGCGCTGAGTTTCGAGATGAGCGGACGGTTGCAGGAAGCGCTCCAGGACGTAATTGCCGCAAAGGCCCGTGTGCTGCTGGTGCGCGGCACTGGCAACGCGTATTGCGCAGGTGCTGATCTCAAGGAACGTCGCGACATGAATGCGGAGCAGCGTTCCGCGCACAATGCGGCGATCAATGTTTTTATTGACGGCCTTTCCTGCGCGCCGATGCCGACGATCGCGGTCGTCAACGGGGCGGCTCTCGGTGGTGGTTGCGAAATTGCGCTGGCTTGCGACATGCGCGTCGTCGCCAGCGATGCGAAGATCGGACTGACTGAAACTCGTATTGGCGTGATTCCCGGCGCTGGCGGTACCCAGCGTCTTCCGCGGGCTATCGGCTGTGCTTTGGCGCTGGAAATGATGATGACCGGGGAGCCGGTTACCGGTGCGCGAGCCGCCGAGATCGGTTTGGTGAATTACGCGGTGCCGCTGGACGATCTTGACGGCCGGGCGGCTGCGCTGGCGAAAGTTCTGGCTTCCCGTTCACCGCTGGGGCTGCTGCAGATCAAGAAGCTGGTTTATGAAAATTTCGGGCAACCCCTGGACGTCGGGCTGAAACGGGAGCGGGAAAGTCTGGTGCAGGTACTGTCTTCGACGGATTATACCGAAGGCTTGGCTGCCTTTTCCGAGCGGCGCCCGCCCCGATTCACGGGTGCATGAGGCGCAGAATGCAGAGCGAACAACAATTGCCGGTCGGTCCGCTGCAGGGGATCCGCGTTGTGGATTTGTCGCGTGTACTCGCCGGGCCGTATTGCGGGGCGCTGCTGGCGGATCTCGGTGCCGATGTCATTCGTGTGGAACATCCGACAAAACGGGATGAGGTCCGTTCCTGGGCGCCTCAGGTGGGCGGTGTTTCCGCGGCATTTGCCGCCGTGAATCACAGCAAGCGTGGTGTTGTAATTGATTTGTCCCGCGCGGAGGGTGTCAGTGTTTTCTGCGACCTGTTGGCTACGGCGGATGTGATGCTGGAGAATTTCAGGCCAGGAACGCTGGAGCGCCTTGGGCTTGGCCGTGAAACGCTGCGGGGGATCAATCCCCGGCTGATTCATTGCGCCATTCGCGCATTCCCGACCGGTACGTCAGGGGAGAATCTCCCGGGATATGAAGCTTCGATGCAAGCCCATTCCGGCGTCATGAGCGTGACCGGAGAACATGATGGTGACGCGGTGCGCTGCGGTGTCAGCGTGATCGACCTTGGCACGGGCATGGCCGCGGCCATAGCCGTGCTTTCCGCGCTACGTGAACGCGATCGTAGTTGCGAGGGGCAGTATGTGGAGCCGGCATTGTTGCGCACAGCGACCAATTTTCTCAATTACCAAATTGCCGGTTACACCATGGCCGGTGTGCTGCCGCAACGCTACGGCAGCGGACATGAGGCGTTGGTGCCTTACCGGAGTTTTGGTTGTGCAGACGGCGCAGTGCTGATTGCAGCGGGCAATGACCGGCTGTGGGCGCGGCTGTGCAAGGTGCTGGGGCTGGGCGGGGCAGATGGCGAGATTCCGTTTCCGGAACTGCCCGGCCGCATTGCCAACCGCGACCAGGTTAACGGCATCGTGGCTGTTGCCGTTGCCGGCCGCAGCAGGGCCGAAGTGGTGGCGGCGCTTGATGCCGAAGGCATCCCCTGTGCCTCTGTAAACACCGTCGCGGAATACGTCAGCGATGCTTCGCTGGTGTCGGCCCGGGTACTGGAAGAAATGGATGTCGCGGGCAGGACGTCGACATTTGCCGGGCCGTTGTTCAGTGCAGATTTTCTGCATGAACGGCGTTCGGCGCCGCCAGAGCCTGGTGAACACACCGATGAAGTGCTGCGATCACTGGGTTACTCCGAAGAGGAGGTCGAGCGGCTACGTAATGGCGGCATTCTCGGCTAGCGTGCGCATTCGGATCGCGTCATTCCAGCCGTGGCGGATTGGGCTTGAATGTAAATAGGGTTATTGTTGCTGCAGAGCTTCGGCATGTGTCATGGCCGGAGCGACAAGTCGATACAGCGAGCGGCGCGTGTTGCTGAACAGCGAGCGCATTTTTTCGGTCCACGGCGTTTTGCGTGCCAGCTGTGCCGCCGGGCTTTCCCAGACATCCGGACCGGCGAGTTCGTATGCGGTCAGATATTTTGGGCCGTCGCCAGTGCCGCCCAGGATACCCGTCGACATGTAACGCCGTGCACGTAACACGCCGGGGATGCCGGCGCAGCGCGGCAGGTGTTCCTTGTCATACCATTCGTTGTATTCATCGACGATATGGTCGGGGATGTCGGTATGCACGACGTACATCCACGGCGCATCCGGGACAGGGACATTGCCGACCTCGCACATCAACCTGAAGTTCATGCGTTCGCGCTTGTCACCGCAGAGCTTGCGCATGCGCAGCGACCAGGGCGTTGGATTGGCGACGATGTGCTGGAAGTCCTTTGCTGCCTCGACGGTCTCGTCGGTCGTTTCATACCAGGCGAGGTAGCGGATGTCGGCTCCGTTGTCATTCGATTTTTCGCAGAAGTAGCGGCGTGTGCGCACGAAGCCCGGCATGGCGGTCAGCTGCGGCACATGTTCAAACGTGTACCAATCGTTGAATTCCGCGTCGTGTGCAGCAGCAACATCGAGTCGGACCGTAATCAGTCCGCTGGCCTGGGCATCCATCCGATCAGGCGGGGACTTCGAGGTCTACCAGCGGGCCGTACTGCTGGCCGCCGAACACATCGCCATCGTTGACGTCACCGGAAATCACCGGGCGCGGGATGGTGATCTTGATCGCATTCGCGGCATCGTAGTTGATGATGGCAACGACTTCAGGCTTCATGCGGTAGGTTTTGGCGAACCAGCCGGCGTTGATGATTTTGGCATCGCGCACTTTTTCGTAAACCGCGCGTTCTTTGAAAATGATGTCGAAGGTCAGTTCGAACGGTCCGGAATTCTTGCTGCGGATCAGCTTGGTGACCTGCCAGAGTTTGGTCATGGCTTTAATCCCTATACTTTCTCGTAAGCGATGCGGAACATTTCCAACGGGCTGTCCGGCTCGACGACATGGTTCATGTTGAAGCGGTAACTGGCGCCCTTGTCGATCTCGGCGGGCGAGTAGGGGAAGGCGACCGAGGTAATCAGTCCCGTCCATTCCGGTACCGGGTAATGCACGGCGATGTGGCTCAGGGATTTTGCCAATGCGTTGGCCAGTTTCTGATCGGGTGCTGTGATCTGGAACAGCAGGCCGACCTCGTGACCGATGCTCATGTCGGGTTCGAGCACGCCCATCGCCGCGTTGCGGCCGAACTGGCGCACGTCAAGCCGGTAGCGGCTGTCGATGCTGTCGCCCATCACCGCGCGAATGCGGTCGCGCGCGGCCGTGATGAGGTCTTCGAGCCAGCGGTCGAACTGGCGCAGGATGATCGGGTCGCGCACCGAGCCGAGCACGATGCTCTGGTAACCGGCGAGTTCAGCCCCCTCCAGCTTGATCGTGTAACGCTCCGCATGTTTGAAGGTGCTGCCGGAAACTTTGACCGCGCGATCCGACACTGCTTCGTAGCGGGCGTTGACGGTATTCAGTACACCGGAAGGTTCGACCAGTTCGTAGGGCGTGGAGTTTTCATACAGATTGTGCGAAGCGACGCTGGCCGGATCGCAGCGGTAATCCGGGTTCGGCGGTTCGATGATGAAGTGGTCGTCGGTGACGATCGCGAAATTGCAGTCCGGGTATTTGCGCAGGACCACGCTGGCCGCACCGCATTCCATGATCTTGGCCATATGCCAGACGGTCGCCGGGTTGAATCCCTTCATCACCGGCATCGCGGCAAAAATCGAGGTGTCGCTGGAACGTCCGGCAATGACCATGTCGGCGCCGTTCTGCAGTGCTTCGATATAGGGTTCGGCGCCACACATGCCGACGATGTGCGAGCTACGGTCGATCACCGACTCGTTGAATACCGGGGCATTGGCCAGCGGCTTGATGCGGCCTTCCTTCAGGCGTTTTTTCAGGTAAGCCTTGTCCTGCTCGGATTTGATGGTCGCCAGCTTGAAATTCAGTTTTTCTTCGCGCGCGATCTCGCGGGCAATGCCGGCCAGGCGGTCGACCTGGGCATCGGTGCCGGCGGTCATCGCCGAACCGACGAGCACCGGGATTTTTGCCGCGCGGGCCGCGAGGATCATCAGCCGCAGGTCGCGTTTGCAGGCGGCGTCGGAAAACTGCGGTTCGCCTGAGCCGAGATGGTGCGGGCCGGGATCGGTGGAACCGCAGTCGGCACCGATGAAGTCGGGCTTCAGCGTCATCGCCCGTTTCATGGTTTCTTCGCGGAAGCCGGAACCGAGAATGCCGGTTGCGGACAGGATGCGGATTTCTTTCATGCGAGCAGCTGCGAGTCGGCGACCGCCGGTCCGCGCACGGTCGTGCGGTAGAGCAGGCGCGGCTGCGGATCATAGTCAAAAGTCGCCTTGTGCTGCACGGCGATATTGTCCCACATCAGCAGGTCGCCCGGTGTCCAGTGGTGGGAGTAGATGAACTCGGGGCTGGTGATGTGATCGTAGAGCTGGCGCAGCAGCGCGTCGCCTTCCTCCAGCGGCATCTCGTACATGTGCGAAGTGTGGCCTTCGTTGACGAACAGGCCCTTGCGGCCGCTGACGGGGTGCACACGCACTACCGGTGTGGCCATGTCGGGCACGCTGGCCAGTTGTTCCGCTGTCGGCGCATGTTCCTGGACGGTGCGGATGCCGCGGCGCATGTCATCCTGCTGCGCTTCGTAGTTCTTGATGCGGTAGTCGCGGTAGCTGTGGATATTCTTCAATTTCCCGACTTTCTGCTGCAACGCTTCGGGCAATGCGTTGTAGGCCGCGGTGCTGCTGGCGAAATGGGTGTCGCCCAGCGGTTTTCCATCCTTGAGCGGAATCTCGATGGCATACAGCGCGGAGAGCAGGCTGGGCTGGGTCTTGTAGGACAGATCGCTGTGCCAGAAGCGGCCGGCGTCCTGAGCGCCGATGGCGTTGCCTTGGGCATCGACCTTGTTCGACAGGATGAAGATTTCGGGTTGATCGGCCAGCCGCGCTTCCTTGCGCACATGGTGTTCCAGGGTGCCGAAGCGCCGGGTAAAGGCGATCTGCTGATCCGGCGTCAGTTGCTGGCCGGGGAACACCACAACTTCATTGTCGAAGAAGGCCTTGCTGACCTGGGCGAAGGTATTGTCGTCGAGCGGTTTGGACAGGTCGACGCCGGTGATGCTGGCGCCAATGTGCTTGCCGAGCTTGGTGACCGTGATCATGAAGAGTCCGAAAAGGAAGGATTTGCCGGGGCATGGTAGCAGTGCCGCAAGGGCGGATAAAGCGACATTCCATGTTGCGGATGGTGCGGCAGCAGCAGGGGTTGCTCCGCGGCCCTGATAGAATGCCGTTTTTGCCCACCCACTGAGGGAGTTGCAACACCATGAAGCTCTACGGTTCGCCCACATCACCCTACGTGCGCAAGGCGCGCGTGCTGATTCACGAAAAGAGCATGCCGGTCGAGTTCATCATCGAAGATCCATGGGTCGAGGACAGCCCGATCATCATCAAGAACCCGCTGTCAAAGGTGCCGGCGCTGGAAATCGGCGCCGACAGCTATATGTTCGAGTCGACGCTGGTCACCCATTACCTTGACCACAGTGACGGCAAGTCGCTCACGCCGCGCGACCCTGCAGGCTACTGGCAGTCGCAGTGGTGGCAGGCGCTGGGGCAGGGCATCCTCGATGCTGGCATTGCCCGCATACTTGAGATCCGCCGCCCTGAAGACAAGCAGATGCCAGAGAAGATCGCGCGCGAGGAGCAGCGCATTGCTCGCGCCGTCGATCTGGCCGAAAAAACACTCAAGGAAGGCGGCGAGTTTCTCGGCAGCCGCTTTGGCCTGGCAGACATTGCCATGGGAGTGGCGATGCAGTACACCGACTTTCGCTACCCGCACGACTGGCGCAGCCGCGCGCCGAAGCTGGCGAAGTGGCTGGCGGGAGTGGCTGCGCGGCCGTCCTTCGAAGAAACGCTGCCGCCGGGATTCGTCAAACCCGCGGATGCCTGATTGACAGCGTGACGCATGAAAAAGGGCGCTGCGGCGCCCTTTTTTGTTGCCATGACCGCGGTTCGGTGAACTTGAAACCCTGCTTCGCTGCTCTGCTTCAAGTGTTCCCTTGTCCAAGTGTACCCTTGTCTCCTTCAAGTTTTTGGGCGAGGGTTTGGGCGAGGGTAGAGTGAGGGGGACCTCATTTTATTAGTTGCGCTCAGTCTCTCGAATGCAGCGGCAAACGGAACCACAGCACACAGCCGATGCCGAGCATGATCCACGCGACCCAGGTCAATACGCGCCACGGTCCCCCGCCGCGACTGATGATTTCGATGTCCTGCACATAAACCGTTTCGCAGGCGCCGTTGCCGGTATCGGTGCGCACGATGCTGGTGCCGCGGTGGAAGGGCCGGCCATCATGCTGATGTGAATACTCGGCAAGGTAACCGCGGAAACGGATCTGATGCTGATGTGAATACTCGGCAAGGTAACCGCGGAAACGGATCTGGTCGCCGACGCGCACAGAGCGCAGTTTTTTCGCGATCTCAGGGTCGTCGGTCAACAGGTGGTTGTTGGAAATCGCCGTCGGATCGAATGCGGCAAAGGCTTCCCGTGTCGGGGCTTGCCAGTAACAGACGAACTGGCCGCTGGAGAACGACTGGCCGCGATAGGCGCCGCTGACGGCGTTTTTGCCCCAGATCACGCACAGATCGACGACGTTCAGGTGGTCGTTCCATTCGCGATGGATGTAATCCCACCAGCTGTCGCTGTCGTGACTGCTGACGATGAGGCCGTGCAATTCATAGGTGTGCAGCGGCTGGATGCGGTAGGTAACACCGTTTACCGTGGTTGTCCGCGGCGGCTCCTGCACCTGGACTTGTTCCGGCTCCTGCCGCAGGCTTTCGAGCAGGCGGCCGGTTTGCGGGAGTTCATGGCGGTGCCACAGGGATGCGGCCAGCAGCGCGAAGCCTGCGATGAACAGCAGCCCGACCAGGGCTCGCATTGAAGCCTCAGCGCATCACAAAGGGATTGGGCACTTCGGTCGCGGTGGAAATCCACACGCTCTTGGTCTGCAGGTATTCGTAGATCATGTCCTGACCGCTTTCGCGGCCGATGCCCGAGCGTTTGTAGCCGCCGAAGGGGGAGAGGTAGGACACCGCGCGATAGGTGTTGACCCAGACCGTGCCGGCCTGGAGTTTTTCCGCCATGGTGAAGGCGCGGCGCATGTTCTGCGTCCACACACCAGCGGCCAGGCCGAATACCACGTCGTTGCCGATGGCGATGGCTTCTTCCTCGTCCTTGAACGGAATCACCGACAGTACCGGACCGAATACTTCTTCCTGCGCGATGCGCATCGCGTTATTCACACCAGTAAAGATCGTCGGCTCGACGAACCAGCCGCTGCCGCATTCCGGGCGTGTCGCGCGTGCGCCGCCGAGCACGGCCTGCGCGCCTTCCTTCTTCGCGACATCGATGTAATGCAGGATCTTTTCGTACTGCGGCGCGTTGGTGACCGGGCCGACCTGGGTATCCAGATTCATCGGGTCGCCCATTTTCGCGGTCTTCGCCAGGGCGACCAGTTTTTCAACGAACTCGTCGTGGATGGATTGTTGCACCAGCAGGCGCGATCCGGCGATGCAGGTCTGTCCGGTGGCGGCGAAGATGCCGGAGATCACACCTTTTACCGCATTGTCGAGATGAGCGTCGTCGAACACGATGTTCGGCGATTTACCGCCGAGTTCCATGCTCACGCGTTTCATCCCCCTGGCTGCGGCTTCGTAAATGCGCTGCCCGGTGGCATCCGAACCGGTGAAAGCGACCTTGGCGACTTTCGGATGTTCGACCAGCGGCGTGCCGACTTCGGCGCCAAAACCGCTCACAACATTGACTACGCCCGGCGGGAAACCCGCTTGTTCAATCAGCTTCATGAACTCCAGCGCGGACGCCGAGGTGTATTCCGAAGGTTTGATGACGACAGTGTTGCCGGCGGCCAGTGCCGGTGCCAGTTTCCACGCCAGTAACAGCAGCGGCGAATTCCACGGAATGATCATCGCCACCACACCCAGCGCTTCATGGCGCGTGAAGTTGAAGGTGTCCGGTTTATCGATCGGAATTACCGCGCCTTCGATCTTGTCGGCAAGGCCGCCGAAGTAGTAATACCACTGCGCCATGTAGGCGGTCTGCGCGCTCATCTCGGCGTAGAGTTTGCCGTTGTCACGGACTTCAGTTTCAGCGAGGGCTTTGGAATGCTCTGTGATCAGATCGCCGAGTTTGCGCAGCAGGGCACCGCGTTTAGTGGCATTGAGTTTGGGCCATTCACCGGAAGTGAAGGCGCGATGCGCGGCTTCGACGGCGCGCGCCGCATCGGCAGCATTGCCGCGCGGGATCAACGCCCAGGGATTGCCGGTGTACGGATTGTCGCTGGGGAAGTATTCGCCGCTGGTGGCTTCCAGCCACTCACCACCGATGAACATGCGATAACGTTGCAGGGTGTCGGCGCTCATAATTTATAAGTAATTGATTTTATTGGTTATTTTAAGGCGTCTGCACCAAGCAGCGCAGTGCAGAAACGGTGTTTGATCGCCGTGCCGTCACGCACCGGTAGTGCCATTGGTGCTGCCACGGCCGACACCTTGATATCGCCGAACACCGGACCGGACTGCTGATGGAATTCTTTGATCCACAGCTTCAGCTCGGCCTGCGTAGTGATGGTTGCCGCCGACTTGAACCCGGCGGCCTTGGCCATGCCACTGAGGTCGACGCCGCGTCCGGTGTGCGCAAGCTGCATGCCGGTCTCGCCGTAGTGGCCGTTGTCGATCACAGCAATGGCGAGATTCTTCGGTGCATCGACGGCGATGGTGGCCAGCGAACCCAGACCCATCAGCATTTCGCCGTCGCCAGTGATCACCAGCACACGGCGTCTCGGTTGCGCCAGCGCGAGGCCGAGGCCGACCATCGCCGCGCCGCCCATGCCGCCCCACAGATAGAAGTTGAGATCATGGTCGCCGGCAGCGTAAGCATCATAGGTTGGTGAGCCAAGCCCAGTAACAACCAGCGCATCGCCGCGATCGGCGAGCAGTGCCGCGACGACTTTGCGGCGGTCCAGTGCAGATTTTTTATCGATGGATTTCACGTTAATTTTCCTTTTACCAATCACCTAATTACTTAATCACCAGTCACCCTCATTTGCTCCAGTTCTTGAAGCCGATAACCCGTTGCTGAATCAGCACTGCAACCGGTCGGTAAGTTTGAAAGGCGAGGCTGGCAGAGGCATGCACAGTGTCGCGGATGTCCTCGGCGTGATCGGCGGAATGCACGATAACCCCGGCGTTTTCCAGCGCAGTGGCGGTACTGCCACCCATCGGCACCTGCCAGGGGTTGAACTCGCCCCAGACGCCGCGCATGGTCACCAGCATCAGCAGCGGCAAACGACATTCCTGGAATATCGACAGCATGTTGATGCAGTTGCCGACGCCGCTGGACTGCATCAGCAGCACGCCCTTGGCGCCGCCCATCCAAGATCCGGCCAGCATGGCGACACCTTCTTCCTCGCTGGTCAGCGATACTGCGTGCATGGATTTCTCGGCATGACAGCGACTGATCAGTTTGCTGTGGCCGGCATCGGGCACGTAGGCCACCTGGGTGACGCCGGTTTCTTTCAGCACATCAAAAATCTGGTCCGGCCATAACGTGGCGCGGGTTTGCTGGTCAGTTTGCACAATACCTCCTGTATGCGGGACAGTCAGTGTAGAACGATTGCGGGCGGTCGCCAATGTACAGGCGATGCGAAGCCCATCCTTTATAATTGGCTGAAGATTTCAGCGCTTCGCATTTCATTTCACCTGACATGTAGGCTCAATCTATGCTGTCCATGCCCGACCAAAACAGCCATACCGACCTGCGCGACGGCGTGCGCGCCGTGTGCAACGCCTTCGACAGCGCCTACTGGCAGCAGGTCGACGAGGTGCGCGGCTACCCCGAGGCCTTCGTCCAGGCACTGACCGATGCCGGCTGGCTGTCGGCGCTGATTCCCGAGGAGTACGGCGGTTCCGGACTGACACTGACCGAAGCCTCGATCATCATGGAAGAGATCAACCTTAGCGGCGGCAACTCCGGCGCCTGCCACGGCCAGATGTACAACATGGGCACGGTTCTGCGTCACGGTTCCGATGCACAGAAGAAAAAATATCTGCCGAAAATCGCCACCGGTGAACTGCGCCTGCAGTCGATGGGTGTCACCGAACCTACCGCCGGCACCGATACCACCAAGATCAAAACCGTTGCCGTTAAGAATGGCGACCGCTACGTCGTCAACGGCCAGAAAGTCTGGATCTCGCGCGTCCAGCATTCCGAGTTGATGATCCTGCTGGCGCGCACGACGCCCTTGAGCGAGGTTAAGAAGAAATCGGAAGGCATGTCGATCTTCATCGTCGATCTGCGCGATGCCTTGAAAAAAGGCATGACCGTCAAACCCATCCGCAACATGGTCAACCATGAAACCAACGAACTGTTTTTCGACAATCTGGAAATTCCCGTCGAGAACCTTATCGGTGAAGAAGGGCGGGGCTTCAAATACATCCTCGACGGTCTCAACGCCGAGCGCATCCTGATTGCCGCCGAATGCATAGGTGACGGTTACTGGTTTGTCGAGCGCGCCACCAAATATGCGAAAGATCGCGTGGTGTTCGACCGTCCGATCGGCATGAACCAAGGCGTGCAGTTCCCGATCGCGCGCAGTTACGTCAATGTCGAAGCAGCGAATTTGATGCGTTACAAGGCGGCTGCGTTGTTTGACGCCAAACAACCCTGCGGCGCCGAGGCCAACATGGCCAAGCTGCTGGCGGCCGATGCATCCTGGGAAGCAGCCAATGCCTGCCTGCAGACGCATGGTGGGTTTGGATTTGCCGCGGAGTATGACGTCGAACGAAAATTCCGTGAGACCCGGCTCTACCAAGTGGCGCCGATCTCGACGAATCTGATCCTGTCTTACGTCGGCGAGCACATTCTGGGTATGCCCCGGTCGTTCTAAAATGTTAAATAAAACAAATACTTATATTCACACTCTCTCTGGGGCTGATCCCCTCTCCCGAGATACTTCTGGGGAGACAAGGGAACACTTGAAGCGAAGCAGGCTTAGGGTCAAGGGAACACCTGGGCAAGGGAACACTTGAAGCAGAGCAGCGAAGCAGAGGGGCACCCTCGGCGCCTAGCAAAGCAGGGTTAGGGTCAAGGGAACACCTGGGCAAGTGAATACTTGAAGCAGAGCAGCGAAGCAGAGGGACAGCCACTATCGGCGGCATAGCAGCTCCATTCAGCATTCCCCATTCGCGGATGAAGAGCGGCCTTTCAATCATAAAAAATACAATAAAAACAACATGTTATATTAATTTCTCGCCTGTCCACGAGCTACGTATCCTAAATTAGTGCGCCCCATTGTTTTACGATAATTACTTATCGTAAAATAACGTTGTCCCTTATTTTAAGTTCAGCCCCCATGCGCAGGCCCACCCCCGGCCACTACGTCAAGGTCACCACTGCCACCGAGCCTTTCCAGGCTTATGTGCCGGCGCCGCTGCCGCCGACCCCGCCCATCGACTGGAGCCCCGCGCTGCGCCGCCGCTTCGACGATGCGCTGGTTGCTCTCGGGCGCGTGGATGCCATCTGCACGCAGCTACCCAACGCTGCGCTGCTGCTCTACAGCTTTGTGCGCAAGGAAGCCGTGCTCTCGTCGCAGATCGAAGGCACGCAATCCTCGCTGGCCGACCTGATGCTCTACGAGATCGACGAACCGCCGGGCGTGCCGCTGGACGACGCGCAGGAAGTCAGTCGGTGCGTGGCCGCGCTGGAGGAAGGGCTCGTCAAACTGCGCGGTGGCCTGCCGCTGTGCCTGCGCCTGCTGTGCGACATGCACCGGGTGCTGCTTGATCACCCGCGCGGGCGCGGCAAAGCGCCGGGCGAAGTGCGGCACACGCAGGTGTGGATCGGTGGCACGCGCCCCGGCAATGCGGCCTTCGTGCCGCCGCCGGCCGAAGCGCTGGCGGATTGTCTGGGTGCGCTGGAACGCTTCCTCAACAACCAGCCCGAAGCCACGCCGCCGCTGCTCAAGGCCGCGCTCGCGCATGTGCAGCTCGAAACCATCCATCCTTTCCTCGATGGCAACGGTCGCATCGGCCGGCTGCTGATCGTGCTGCAACTGGTGGCCGACGGCGTGCTGCGTGAGCCGATGCTGTACCCGAGCCTCTATTTCAGGGCGCACCGCGCGCGCTATTACGAACTGCTCGACGGCGTGCGCAAGCACGGCGACTGGGAGGCCTGGCTGGAGTTTTTTGCCGAGGGCGTGGAAGCCAGCGCGGCGCAGGTGGTGTTGACTGCCAACGCACTGCTGGCGCTGGTCAACACCGACCGCGAGCAGATCAGCGGACTGGGGCGCGCATCCACCTCAGTGCTCGCCGTGCACGAAGCGCTGCAGCGCCAGCCCATCGTCACGGCAGGTGCGTTGGCCGGGGCCACCCAACTCACTCCCGCGACCATCAACAAGGCGTTGGCGCATCTGGAGAAACTCGGTATCGTGGGGCGGCTCAACAAGCGGCGGCGGGGAAGGGTGTTCAGCTACGGGCGGTATGTGGAGTTGCTGAATGCGGAGCTGTGACTACAGGGCGTGTAAATCAAATTCCGCGAAACGCGCCTCTAACAATGCGCCCCGATCTCGACCAACCTGATCCTGTCGGTTGCCCCCTGTTTCGATTCAAGTGTTCCCCTCACCCTAACCCTAACCCTCTCCCCATCAAGCGATGGGGAGAGGGGATGAAAGCCTGATCTCATGTCCAAACTCCCCCTATCCGGCATTAACGTCGTCGCCCTCGAACAGGCTGTCGCCGCGCCGTTCTGCTCGCGCCAGCTCGCCGATCTCGGCGCGCGGGTGATCAAGATCGAGCGACCCAAGGTTGGCGACTTCGCGCGCGACTATGACCAGACGGTCAAAGGCCAGTCGGCCTACTTCGTCTGGCTGAATCGTTCCAAGGAAAGCCTGACGCTGGACGTCAAGCATCCCGAGGCGAAGAACATACTCGCCAAGCTCATTGCCAGTGCCGATGTATTCATCCAGAACCTCGCCCCTGGTGCGGCGCAGCGACTGGGGCTGGGGGCTGCCGAATTGCGCGCGCAGCATCCGCGGCTGATCGTCTGCGACGTGTCGGGATATGGCACCACCGGGCCGTATTCGAAAAAGAAGGCCTACGATCTGCTGGTGCAGGGCGAGGCGGGGGTGCTGTCGCTGACCGGCACGCCGGAGTCGCCGGCCAAGGTCGGCATCTCCATCACCGACATCGGCACCGGGCTGCATGCCTATGCCGCGATCCTTGCGGCGCTCTACACGCGCGAGCGCACCGGCGAGGGCGCGCACATCGACCTCACCATGTTCGAGACCATGGCGGAGTGGATGGGGCATCCGCTGTATTACACGCATTTCTCCGGCAAGGCGCCGCGGCGCAGCGGCCCCGACCACGCGACCATCGTGCCTTATGGCCGCTTTCGTACGCAGGATGGTGACGTGCTGTTCGGCATCCAGAACGAGCGCGAATGGGCGAACTTCTGCGACAAGGTGCTGGGCCGGCCGGTGCTGGCGAAAGATCCGCGCTATGACAACAACAGCAAACGCACCGCGGCGCGGGCTGAAGTGGTAGCGCTGATCGAGAACACTTTTGCGTTGTGGACCAGCGTGGAAGTGGTGGCGAAGCTGGATGCCGCGGACATTGCCAATTCGCGGCTCAATACGCCGGATCAGGTGTGGGATCACCCGCAGTTGCAGGCGCGCAAGCGCTGGCGCGAAGTGGAAACGCCGGCGGGGCCGATTCCGGCTTTATTGCCGGCGGCCACCTTTGAAGGGTTCGAGGCGCGGATGGATCCGGTGCCTGCGGTTGGCGAGCACACCGAAGCCATACTCGCCGGTCTGGGTTACAGCGTGGCAGACATTGCTGCGCTGAAGGCGGCGGGGGCGGTCTAGCGACCTGGGGTTTTAGCCTCTCCCCGCGCACTCGCGGGGGGGTAAAAACACCTGGTTTCGCTGCTCTGCTTCAAGTGTTCCCTTGCCCAAGTGTGCCCTTGTCTACCCGCGAGCGGGGAGAGGGAGAGATTTCAGGAATCTCTGAATAATCTACAGTGCGGCGCGATTGCTGCGTCGCGCGGTGCTCGGAGCCTCGCCCATCTATTTGATATGTCTCAGCTCCCGCGCGCTGCGGAGCAAGTCCCCTTGGGGGGGGCGCCGTGCCCCTTGCACTCGGGTCGCTCGTTACGGTTCTTCAGAGATTCCTTCATTTGGTCAGGCACTTTTAGGCAATGCGCAGCACAAGAAACGGCGTTTCCACGCTGTATGTTCGATACCGAACGGAATAACCCGCAGCTTTGCCCGACGATGTTTTCGCCGCCGCTGATCGCCCGAAGCTGGATTGCGGGGGTAAAAAAATGTTTTCGGACTATTTCCCTGCTGTCGAAGGAGGAGTGCATGAATCATTACCTGATGCTGGTTGTTGCCGCTGTTGTGTTCGTCGGAGGTTGTGGTAAAAAAGAAGAGAAGGTGCCCTCCGCACCACAGCCTTCGCTGATGAAACCGGGGGATCCATTGCCACCGTCTGCCCCGACACCGCCGCCCCCGGCCCCGGATGTGCCCAAGGCCGCTGACACGGATTTTCCGAAACCCGGACAGGCCAATGATCATTCAAGCCCGGCCTTTAACGACGGCGGCAAGACGAGCAAGACCAAGTAGTGTGATAGTGGCGATATGCCGGAACCCGTTTCGGGTCGAGAACGCCCTGCCTTTGGTAATTTTTTGATGAAGGGTGGCCAATATGGGATTCGATCAGAAGGGTGCGACCGTTTTCAGTGTTTCGCTCGGGAAAAACAACAAATGGGATGTCAGCGAAACCGGTTCTGACAAACCACTGGCATCGTTTGATACCGAGGCTGGTGCCCGCAAATATGCTGATGAAATTGCCAGGACCAAGCAGGACGCCAGCGTTGTGGCCAAGGATGATGCCGTCAGTTAATTGACCGGTTCGTTGGCTGCAAGCGGATGAGCGGCCTGCGCGAGCCGGCAGTGCGGGGTGATCGAGGTTCCCTCTCCCCGCTTTTTGCGGGGAGACAAGGGCACACTTGAAGCGAAGCAGAGGGGTTGCGCAGGCTTGAGTTGCTGCCCCTCGCCCCCAACCCGCTCCCCACCAAGCGGTGGGGAGCGGGGGATAAAAGCTTATGGGAAGAGAAGATGGTTTAGATTTAAGTAATTGTTTTTATTTATTATTTTTTAACAACCCCGGCGCTTTGCCAGTCATACCCCCGCCGATCCATCAGCAGTTCCGGCCGCATTTCCAACGGTGAATTGACCCCGACCAGCGCCATGTCGGTCATCAGTTCGCTGCGCAGCAGGTTGATCACGTGCTGCGCGCCGTGTTCGCCGCCGACAGCGATGGCATAGAGGAAGGGCCGGCCGACGAAGACGAAGTCGGCCATCAGTTCGCTGCGCAGCAGGTTGATCACGTGCTGCGCGCCGTGTTCGCCGCCGACAGCGATGGCATAGAGGAAGGGCCGGCCGACGAAGACGAAGTCGGCACCGAGCGCCAGCGCTTTGAGCACATCGGTGCCGCGACGCACGCCGCTGTCCATCATCACCGCCATGTTGCCGGCATTGGCTTTAATCGCGGGCAGCACGCGCAGCGGGCTCACCGCGCCGTCGAGCTGGCGGCCGCCGTGGTTGGAGACGACGACGCCGTCGACGCCAGCGTCGCGCGCGCGCGCCGCGTCCTGCGGATCAAGGATGCCTTTGACTACGAAGCGGCCTTTCCACAGTTTGCGCAGCAGTTCGATGTGCGGCCAGGACAGCCGGTCGCGGCGTCCGGCCTGGCGGTTGAGCGCGGAAATCATCGGCACGCGCGGGCCCATGTTTTCGAAGTGCGGCATGCCGTGGGTGAGTGTATGGCGCAGCATGTTGAGCCCCCAGCGTGGGCGGGTGCCCATGTCCCAGGCGAGCCGCAGTGAAGGCCGCAGAGGGGTGCTGAAGCCAGCGCGCACGTTGTTCTCGCGGTTGGCGAGCACCGAGACGTCGACGGTCAGCACCAGCGTGTCGTAGCCGGCGCGTTCGACGCGTTCAACCAGTTGTTTGATCACGTCGTCTTCGCCGGGCAGGTAGGCCTGGAACCAGGCGGTGGCGCCTTCTTTTTTCACCCGTTCCAGCGGCGTCAGTGCAGCGCCGCTGACCACCATCGGAATGTTGGCGCGGGCTGCAGCACGGGCCAGCGCCACGTCGCCGTCAGCGCAGGTCATCGCGGTCCCGCCCATTGGCGGGATGCCGAAGGGCAGGTCGTATTGCTTGCCCATCAGCGTGGTGGCGAGCGATCGCGCGCTGGTATCGACCAGAGATTTGGGCACGAACTGCAGTTCATCCCACACCGCGCGGTTGTCGCGCAGCGAGGCGTTGGTTTCAACACCGCCGTTGATGTAGCCGAAGATCGGGCGGGGAATGCGACGCCGTGCCTCGGCCTCAAAGTCGTCGAGGGCGAGCATGGATTGCAGGATGCGGGGAGCCGAAGCCGACAGTGCGGCGGTGGCGACATTTTCGTAGCTGACGCTGGTCATGGTGTTGTGGGTGGTGATTGCGGAGAAGGGCCGATGATACCGTTTGCGCGGCCGCTTCGCGCAGCGCGCGGTAACCGCGGCGCTCAGGCTGTTGACTCGCGGCAGAGTATTTGCGCCCCCGCCGATGACTGAAACCCGGCATTTATTTGATATTGATCAACATCCCCGGCCGGCAACTCATTAAACTGCCCCTATTTCCAATCAGGGGTAGACCATGAAAAAAATTCTGGTGCCGGTGGACGGGTCTTCAAATGCGCTGCGGGCGGTCAAATTTGCCGTGGAAGAAGCCAGGCATGGTCCGGTCACGGTGCATTTGTTGCACGTCGTTACGGCATTCGACGATTACGGCATGACGCGGGCTTATATTTCCAAGCGCCTGGGGGATCAGTTGATGCGGGAGCGGGCCAATGCAATCCTGAAACGTGCGGCGGCACCGTTGCGGAAAGCCAAAGTGGATTTCAAATTGCATGTCGCGGATGGCGATTCCGATACCGCGATCCGGATTGCGGATACTGCGCGCCGCCTGCGTTGCAGCGCAATTGTCATGGGCACGCGCGGCATGGGGACACTGGGCAACCTTGTGCTGGGTTCGATTGCGACCAAGGTGATACATGCGGCACGGGTGCCGGTGACGCTGGTCAAGTAAAAATTTTTGCCCGCAGCAATCCGTGGCTGCGTGGATGCAGTGCCGTATAATCAGCCGCTTTTTATGCTCCCATGTGGCTGAAAAATCTTGTTGTTTACCGCCTGCCCGCAGACCGGGCAGGTGATGCAGATGATCTGGAGCGCAAGCTCGCCCAGCAATCCCTGCAGCCCTGTGGCGGCTTTCAGATGGAAAGCCGCGGCTGGACCTGTCCGCAGGACGACGGTCGCTATCTCTATCAGCAGAACCAGCAATGGCTGCTCGCCCTTGGGCTGGAGCAGAAACTGCTGCCCGCCTCGATCATTCGTCAGCTTGCACAGGATCGGGCCGTGGAAATTGCGCGTCAGCAGGGCCGGCCCGCAGGCCGCAAGCAGATGCGCGATCTGCGCGAACAGGTGACCAACGAATTACTGCCACGCGCGCTGGCCCGGCGCAGCACTACCAACGGCTGGATGGATACGGCCCATGGCTGGCTGGCGGTGGATGCGGCAGCAGATGCCAAGTCCGAGCAATTCATGGAAGCCCTGCGTCGTGCCGACGACAACATGCAGGCGCTGCGGCTGGAAACCCAACGTTCACCGGCGGCAGCGATGGCCGAATGGCTGGTCAAAGGCGATGCCCCGGGGGCATTCAGCATCGACCAGGATCTGGAGCTGCGGGCCTCGGATGCCGGCAAGGCCACGGTGCGTTATGCGCGGCACAACCTCGAAGGCAAGGAGATCCGCGACCACATTACCGCCGGTAAAACCGTGGTCCGCCTGGGGCTGACCTGGAACGATCGGATTTCCTTCGTGCTCACGGAACAGTTGCAGATCAAACGCGTGACTTTCCTGGAAATACTCAAGCGCGAATCGGATGCCGAAGTCGAGGATGAGGGGGAACAGTTCGAGATCGACGTGGCGCTGATGACCGGCGAGCTGTCGCTGCTGCTCGCCGACCTGGTCAAGGCGCTGGGCGGAGAAAAAGACCGATCATGAGCTTTGCGTTGACGCCTGCTGCACAGGCCAAAATCGTACAGGGGATCGCGGCTGAATTGAACGTAAAGCCCGCGCAGGTCGTGGCTGCGGTGACACTGCTGGACGAAGGATCTACCGTGCCATTCATTGCGCGTTATCGCAAAGAGGTCACGGGCAATCTCGACGATACGCAATTGCGCACGCTGGAGGAACGGCTCGGGTATCTGCGTGAGCTGGAAGACCGGCGCGCAACAATCATTGCGTCAATTGCGGAGCAGGGCAAGCTGACTGATCCCCTGCGCGCCGCACTGGAGGCTGGCGCCACCAAACAGGTGCTGGAAGATCTTTACCTGCCGTACAAACCGAAGCGTCGTACCAAAGCACAGATCGCCCGCGAGGCGGGCCTGGAGCCCCTGGCCGATGCCTTGCTGGGCGATCCGCAACTGGATCCTCAGGTGGAAGCGGCGCGCTACATTCAGGTGGTGCCGGCATCCGAAGGTGTAGAGGCGATCAATGTTGCCGATGCCAAGGCTGCACTCGACGGTGCCCGGGACATACTGGCCGAGCGTTTTGCGGAAACCGCAGAACTGTTGGCCAGGGTGCGTATCCGCTTGCAGAGCGAAGGCATTCTGGCGTCTGCGGTGGTTGCGGGCCAGGAGTCTGCGGAAGAGGAAAAATTCCGCGACTATTATGCGTATTCCGAAACCCTGCGCACCATTCCCTCACACCGTGCGCTGGCGCTGTTCCGCGGCCGCACGCTGGGTGTGCTGTCACTGCAGTTGGGCCTGGGGGCGGAGCTTGAGGCGGCAGTGCCGCATCCCTGCGTGGCGATGATCGCCGCGCATTTTGGCATCGGGGATCGCGGCCGGCCGGCGGATCAATGGCTGCTGGGCGTCTGCCAGTGGTCGTGGAAAATCAAAATGCAGGTGCATCTCAGTGCCGAACTGATGGTGCAACTGCGCGATACGGCGGAAGCTGAGGCCATCCGGATTTTTGGCAGGAACCTGCACGATCTGCTGCTGGCCGCACCTGCAGGACCGAAAGCTGTGCTGGGGCTGGATCCGGGCCTGCGCACCGGCTGCAAGGTTGCCGTGGTGGATGCCACCGGAAAGCTACTGGATACAGCAACGATCTATCCCCATCAGCCGCGCAATGATCTCGAAGGATCGCTGGCGACACTGGCCCGGCTGGTGATTGCCCACGGCGTGGAGCTGATTTCCATCGGTAACGGCACGGCCAGTCGCGAAAGCGACAAGCTGGCTGCGGAGTTGATCAAGCGGGTGGCAACGCTGAAGCCCGGCCAGAGTCTGGCCAAAATCGTGGTCAGTGAAGCAGGCGCTTCGGTGTATTCGGCGTCGGCCTTTGCTGCTGCCGAATTTCCGCAACTGGATGTCAGCCTGCGCGGCGCAGTATCGATTGCGCGCCGGGTGCAGGATCCGCTGGCTGAACTGGTGAAAATAGAACCCAAGGCTATCGGTGTCGGCCAGTACCAGCATGACGTCAACCAGCGCGCGCTGGCACGCAATCTGGACGCGACAGTCGAGGACTGCGTGAACGCGGTCGGGGTGGACGTCAATACCGCTTCGGTGCCCTTGCTGGCGCGGGTTTCAGGACTGAACGCGACATTGGCCCGCAACATTGTCGACTATCGTGATGCCAAGGGACCGTTCCGCAACCGGCAGGCGATCCGCAAGATTCCGCGTCTGGGTGACAAGACCTTTGAGCAGGCAGCCGGTTTTCTGCGTATCAGCGGCGGTGATAATCCGCTGGATCGTTCTGCGGTGCATCCCGAGGCCTATCCGGTGGTTGAGCGCATTCTTGCGCACATCGGCAAGGGCATCGGCGAAGTGATGGGCGATGCCTCACTGCTGAAGGCCTTGCCGGCTGCGGATTTTGCCGACGAACGATTCGGTGTGCCCACAGTGCGTGACATTCTTGCCGAGCTGGAAAAGCCGGGACGCGACCCGCGGCCTGAATTCAAGACCGCCACCTTTCAGGACGGTGTGGAAAAACTCTCCGACCTGCAGCCGGGCATGGTGCTTGAAGGTGTGGTCACCAACGTCGCCGCATTTGGTGCTTTCATTGATGTTGGCGTGCATCAGGATGGTCTGGTGCATGTTTCCGCACTGGCCAACCGTTTCGTCAAGGATCCGCACGAGGTCGTCAAACCCGGCCAGATCGTCAAGGTGCGGGTTCTTGAGGTCGATTTGAAGCGCCAGCGTATTGCGCTGACCATGCGCATGGATGATGCGGGCAATGCTACGCGCAGCAGCGGGGTATCGCGTGATGCTGGCGAAAAAAGCAGTGGGGTTGGTGCGCGTCGGCCTGCGGACCAGGCGGTACGCCGGGCGCCGGAGGCCAGCGCATCGGGTGCCATGGCACTGGCGTTCGCCAAATTGAAGCAGCGGGGCAGTTAGGCTGTGGCTGGCCGCCTGATGAAGGCGCTGGGCGGGGAAAAAGAAAAGGCCTGAAGCCGGGCGTACCGCGGCTGAGTTTCATGCCAATGGCCGCTTCCTGATGCCGGATCGGCCTGGGCCGCAGGATGGTTGTAGGGGTAATATATAAGTTATTGATTTTAAATAACTTTTTAATTCAAGTGCTGCGGGCAGATTTTTGATTTGCGTTGATGTGCGCCGCTGTTATTTGGGATACTGGTCTCCCTCGTGACGCACTGAGACCTTGCAGCACATGGCCAAAAATTTTCTGCCGATCATGTCGATTGCCGCTGCGGCTTGCCTGGCCGCGGCGCCGGCTGTTGCAGAATCCGCAAGCGCTGCGGACTCTGCATATCGGTTGAATGTCCGGCCCGAGGCGTTCCGCCTGACGGTACCTGACACCGCATCGCCCGTGGCCCGCAATGTTCAGGCCATACCCCCGCGGCTCGCAGACAAGCCCTACGCCACACTGATTCACAGCGCCGCGCTGAATGCCGCGCTTGATCCCGCATTGGTGCATGCGGTGATATTTGTGGAGTCCGGTTACGATCCTGCGGCGCGTTCGCCCAAGGGCGCAATCGGCCTGATGCAGTTAATGCCGGACACCGCTCTGCGCTACGGTGTCAAAGACCCGGCGCAATCACCCAAAGACAATCTCAGGGCGGGCACTCTTTATCTGAAAGATCTCATGCAGCAGTTCGGCAATCGCCTTGAGCTGGTGCTTGCGGCTTATAACGCCGGTGAAAATGCGGTATTGCGCCATGGTGAGCGCATTCCGCCTTTTCCTGAAACCCGGCGTTACGTGCCTGCAGTTCTTGCCAAGTACCGCGAATTGGCGGAGGTGCCTGCCTCTGCGCCGGTGGTGCCGCGGTTCAACTATCTTGCGGGAACACGCCTGGATCCCGTGAGCATCAAGTCTGTCGCTGAATAAAGCCGGCGGCCCCGTGCCGGTCTGTTGCCGGCCGCAGCGAACGCATCGCCCGGTTCAGGACTCCGCTGATTTTGCGTCGCTGACCACGCGCAGCGCCGGACGTTCCTTCGGCGGCCGCAGTTCATGTTTGTCGGCGAACAGCAGGCATTGCGGGCCGATTTCGTCGATGGTGCTGCAGCCCAGTAGCGCCATGTTGCGGTGGATTTCGTCGCGGTAGATCTGCAGTGCCAGCGCCGCACCGGCTTCACCGCCGGCGGCAACACCATACAGCGTCGAGCGGCCGACCATCACCGCATTGGCGCCCAGCGCCAGCGCCTTGACGATGTCACTGCCACGGCGAATGCCGCTGTCCATGAAGATGGTCGCGCGTTTGCCCACCGCATCGACGATTTCCGGCAACACCTCGATCGGCGACACGATGCCGTCAAGATTGCGGCCGCCGTGGTTGGAGACGTCGATGCCGTCTGCACCGTGATCGACGGCGGAGATCGCATCCTGCGGATCGAGGATGCCCTTGACGATCAGTTTGCCCGGCCAGATCTTGCGCAGTGCGTCGAGGTCGGCCCAACTGATCGAATCGGTTCGGAGGCTGGAGCGACCCACCGGGCCTTTGGTCATCTTGGCTTTGGCGGCTGCGGGGTAGTTGGCATACATCGGCATGCCGGTGGTGAGCAGGTAACGCGCCATCACGCCCATCAGCCAGCGCGGATGGGTGGCCATGTCCCACATGTTTTTCAGGCCGAAGCTGAATGGCAGCGTGAAGCCGTTGCGCAGGTTGTATTCGCGGTTGCCGGAAGATACGCCGTCAACAGTGACCACCAGCGTCTTGTAGCCTGCGGCCTTGGCGCGGTTGACCAGTTCGTGTGACATCGAGCGGTCCGGCCACAGATAGAGCTGGAACCACAGATCGCCACCGGCTTCGTCGGCGACGCGTTCCATTGCGGTGATCGAACCGGTGGCCAGTGTGAAGGGGATGCCGGCAGCGCGTGCGGCGCGTGCCAGTGCGATCTCGCCTTCGTGCCACAGCAATCCGGCAACCCCGGTGGGGGCGATCACCAGCGGCATCTTGTGTTTGACGCCGAACAGAGTGGTGTCCTGGCTGCGCTTGGAAACATCGACGAAGGTGCGGGTGCGGAAACGGATGCGGTCGAAGACTTCGCGGTTGTTGCGCAACGAGACTTCGTCTTCGGTGCCGCGGTCGACGAATTCAAAAAAGCCCCGGGGTACACGCTTCAGCGCGATGTCGCGCAGGTCGAAAATATTGTAGGCCTTGAGGTCCTTGCTCATGAGTGCTCCCCTATGACAGAAACATGACTGAATGAGGCTGCGAGTATCGTCAGCCGTGGCGGGGCTGTCAAACCCCGGGTCCAGTCCCCGGGTCCAGTCTGTGTAAAGGGACGTTTCCGTATCACAATCAGGACTATGCAGTCGTTCCAATCAGAGCGGTCTTTGGCTGAAATTTCGGACGCAATAAATTGACATGGTTTGATTGGCCTCTTACCCTTGGTTTCCGTTTTCACAACACTCCTCACGCTCTTCAAGATCGCAGCATGCCAACCAGTTCCACAGATATCGTTTTCCTGAGTGCCGCCGAACAAGGGCGGTTGATCCGCGACGGCAAATTGTCGCCGGTGGAACTGATGCAGGCCTGCCTTGCGCGCATCGAACGCTGGAATCCGGTGCTTCGCGCCTATATCACGGTCTGTGCGGAATCGGCCATGGCTGAGGCGCGTACGGCTGAGCGGGAAATTGTCGCCGGGCACTGGCGCGGGCTTTTGCACGGATTGCCCTTCGGCGTGAAAGACCAGCTCAATACCAAAGGCATCAAGACGACGCTGGGATCGCGCATCCTTGCCGATAACGTGCCCGATCATGATGCGGCGGTCATCGAAAAACTGAAGGCCGCCGGTGCGATCCTGATCGGCAAGGAAAACCTGCATGAGTTCGGCAAGGGCGGCACCATCGATTTTCCTTATGGCCAACCGCGCAATCCCTGGCATCTGGATTACAACCCTGCAGGTTCTTCCAGCGGCTCGGGCATCGCTCCGGCCTGCGGCTTCACATCGGGATCGCTGGGCGAAGACACCGGCGGATCGGTGCGCAGTCCTGCGGCAGCCAACGGCATCGTCGGCTTGCGTCCCACCTTCGGCCGCGTCAGTCGCTGGGGCGGCGTGATGTATGGCTGGACTGCCGATACCATCGGGCCGCTGACGCGTACTGTGGAAGACAATGCACTGTTTTTGCAGGCCATCGCCGGACATGATGCGAGGGATCCCTTGTCCAGCACCCGGCCAGTTCCTGATTATGTGTCGGCACTGACACCTGGCTTGAAGGGGCTGACGCTGGGCGTGGTGAAAGAAATGGCCTGGCCCGAGGGTGTGCATCCGGAAGTCGCAGCGGCGATGAAGGAGGCGATCAGGGTGATGGAAAGCCTGGGTGCGACGGTGACGGAGGTGTCCTTGCCGCGGGCCAAATATGCGGTGCCGTTGCAGTTGCTGACCTCGGACTCGGATATTGCGGCGATGATGTTGAAAAAATGGCTGCGTACTCGCTGGCATGACTTTGATGTTGGCACGCGTACCCGGTTGGCCGCCGGATGCCTGATACCGGCGGCGGTGTACCACAGGGCGATGCGCGGTCGCGCGCTGGTGCGCCGTGAAGTGCTGCAGGTGCTGGCGGGAGTGGACGCTCTGCTGTGCCCGACCAACCTCAATCCGCCGGGACGCATCGACGCGACGAAAGAAACCGTAGACTCGGCCGAAGCGATGCAGCGCAAGGTCATTCTGCGCCGCATCAGTACCTATCCCTTCAGCATGGCCAATGTGCCGTCATTGGCGGTGCCCATGGGGTACAGCGGCAAGGGGCTGCCGCTTTCGCTGCAGATCGCCGGCAAACCATTTGCCGAGGACATGGTGTTCCGTGTCGCGCACGCTTTTGAGCAGGCGAGCCCATGGCATGATCGTCATCCCGTACTCGACAATCTGACGGTCCCGGGAGACAAGGCATGAAACTGACCCGCGATCAGACCCGGGTGCTCGCCGCTGCGGCGGGCCTGGAAATACCCGATGAAGACCTGGAAAGCGTCACCCTGCGTGTTTCGGCGCTGCTGGAATCGATGGAGCAGATCGAAGCGGAGCTTGGTGCCGAGATGGACGGCGTGGAGCCGGTGCCACCGGTATTTCCCCGGGAAGATTTTGACTGAGTGCAGTCTGTTTGCGTTGTCAGTCGGGTAGCATGGAAATTGCTTTCTTTGTATGCGGCAGAAAGATGCACATGCCGGACTGACCGGCCGGAACGTTACTTGGAGACTGGAACATCATGACTACGCATAAATACCTCAGCGCTGTGTTTTTGGCAGGACTGTGCGCCGCGGCATCGGCTCAGCCTGCGGCCAAGGGTGATGCCACCGACTATCCCAACCGGCCGATCCGACTGGTGGTTTCGGCGGCACCAGGCGGCAGCAGCGACGGTGCAGCACGTGTCATCGCTCAGCGCCTGAACGACTTGTGGAAACAGCAGATCGTCGTTGATAACCGCGGCGGAGCGGGCGGCGTCATCGGCGCCGGCCTGGTGGCGAAATCAGAACCCGACGGCTACACCATCGGCATCGTCTCGCTGCGCTTCTCGGTCAATCCCAGTCTGCTGAAAATGCCCTTCGATCCGATCAAGGATTTCGAATTCCTGACCATGAATGGTGCGGTCGGCAACGTGCTGGTGGTCAACGTCAAATCGCCGCTGACTTCCGTGAAGGACCTGATCGCGCAGGCCAAGGAAAAGCCGGGGCAGTTCACCTTTGCTTCGTCCGGCATCGGCGGTGCGCCGCACCTTGCTGGGGAATTCTTTGCACAACAAACGGGCGTCAAGCTGACTCACATTGCCTACAAAGGGGGCGGTCCAGCCGTGGCCGACCTGCTTGCCAACAATGTGACCATGAGTTTTGCGTCGCTGACCTCGGCGCTGCCGCACATCAAATCCAGCCGCCTGCGCCCGCTTGCCGTCGGTGCAAAGACCCGGGCCAGTCAGCTGCCCGAGGTGCCGACGATGAAAGAGGCCGGCGCCGGAGACCTGTATGTCCTCGACTGGCAGGGCATGCTGACCACGGCCGGCACCCCGAAACCGATAGTTGCAAAACTGTCGACGACCATCCGGGGTATCCTCAAGGAACCCGAAACCACGAGACGCTTTGAAGCCATGGGGCTGGACGTTTTTGCCAGCAGCGGTGAGGAGTTCCGGCGCGACGTCGCCAGCGACATCAAGCGCTGGGCAAAAGTGGTCAAGGAAGCCAACATCAAGGCAGATTGAGTCCTCAAACATGACCAAACCCATAGTCTGCGTCATCGGCACCGGTGGCACGATCGCCTCGAAATATGATGCAAGTCTGGGCGGCCATGTGTCGGCTGCATCAGCCCGGGATCTCGTATCGGCTGTACCGGAACTGGTGAACGTTGCGGACATCCGGGTTGTTGAACACTCGAATATCAACAGCGCGCTGATGGACACTGCCACCGCCTTCGGGCTGCGGGATACCCTGCGCAAGGTGCTCCAGGATGACGCGGTGGCGGGTGTGGTGGTTACCCATGGCACGGCAACACTGGAAGAAACCGCCTATCTGATGGATTTGACCGTGGGCGGTGACAAGCCGGTGGTTTTTACCGGGGCGCAGCGCAATGCCGACGAGAAGGATCCGGACGGTCCGCGCAATCTGCTTTATGCCGCGATGATCGCGGCCCACCCCGAGGCGAAAGGTCGCGGCGTGCTGGTCGCGCTGGGCAGCGAAATCCACGCGGCGCGTGATGCCACCAAAATCAATCCGGAAATCCTGACCTGTTTCGGCGCGCGAGACGGCGGACCGGTCGGCAGTGTCAGCAAAAGCGGCGTCACGTTTTTTGCCATGCCGCAGCGACGGGTGCATCTGGAAATCAACCAGGTCAGGGAAAACGTGCACATCATCCGGATGGGGCAGGGGGGTAACGATCTGCTGTTCCATGCCTGTATCCGGGAGCGCGTGGACGGCATCGTGGTCGAGGCCACGGGTGGAGGCAATGTCAATCAGCCCTTTTACAATGGTGTTTGTGCGGCCATTGACGCGGGTATTCCCGTGGTGGCGGGGTTGCGGCTGCCTTCGGGCGCGCCGCACCTGGGCAAGGGTTACCAGGGTTCCTACCAGAGCCTGATGGCCAAGGGAGCCATATCCTCGGGTTATCTGAGCGGCATCAAGGCGCGCATCCTGCTGATGGCAGCGCTGGGCCAGACCAGCGATCTGAAAGAGTTGCGTGCGATCTTTGCGCAGGCGGGCGGCGGCACCTAGTCAAGCCGTGCAGTAACGGTCTTTTTATTCGACCGGTATGCCGGCGGTCGCGACGACTTTTTTCCAGCGCAGGATTTCTGCGGATTTCTGCACTGATCTGCGTGCGGAACTCTTCGGGGGTGCTGCCGACGACCTCCAATCCCTCGCGCAACAGGCGTTCCTTGGTCAGGTCCTGGTTCAGTGCCGCATTGATGTCACGGTTCAATTGCTTGAGCAGGCTGTCGGGCAGGCCGCGCGGAGCCAGAGCGCCATGCCAGCTCGCCGCTTCATAACCCGTGATGCCGAGCTCGGCGATGGTTTGATATTCCGGGGCACTGGCCGAGCGACGAGCGGACGTCAGGCCCAGTGCGCGCAGTTTTCCGGCTTTGACCTGTTGCAGCACCGAGGGAACGGACGCAATGGTGATCGGCACCCGTCCTGACAGGGTTTCGATGACTGCGGGCCCGGTGCCTTTGGTCGGTACATGCAAGAGATCAATCCCGGCCAGCGATTTCAGCAGTTCACCGGCCAAGTGTGTCGATGAGCCGACGCCGCCTGATACATAGGGAATGCTGCCGGGTTTGGCTTTGGCCAAGGCAATCAGTTCCTTGAGCGAGGTCGCCGGAAATGACGGATGTACCACCAGCAGATGCGGGGCGAGGGTGGTCAGCGTGATCGGCACGAACTCGCTTTCGGTGTCGAAGGGGAGCTTGCGATACACCGCCGGGTTGATTGCATGCGACGACGATACAAACAGCAGCGTGTAGCCGTTGGGCGGCGCTTTGGCTGCGATGGCGGTGCCGATGGTGCCGCCGGCGCCGATGCGGTTGTCGATGATGACCTGTTGTTCCCAGGTATCGGTCAATGACTTGCCGACCAGTCTGGACATCAGATCCAGACCGCCGCCAGGCGGGAAGGTGACGATGAAGCGGACGGGGCGGTTGGGAAACGATTCTGCGGCGAGCGATGGCTTTGACTGGATGGCACAGGCCAGCAGTGTTGCAGCAAGGAAGCGCGGCAAAATTCCGGCTTTGGCGCAGCGGTGCGGAATGTTCATATGGTGATATCCCCCCGGTTATTGTTATCCGATGTTAGCTGCAGACCTGCGCTGTGCCAAGCGACCGTTCGGCAGCTTGCGATAGCGATTAAAATGCCGGTTCATTTTCGCGCAGCAATGCGCATCAGGAGCAGAAATGTCAGCAAAAACCAGTGATGTAAAAACAGTGAGTATCAGCGAAGGGGTGGCCGTGGTGACGCTGAACCGGCCGCAGGTGATGAATGCGCTCAACCTCCAGTTGCGCGAAGAAATCATCGGGCTGGCCCGGGCCATGGATGCCGATCCGGACGTCAGTGTTGTCATTTTCACCGGTGCCGGCGAAAAAGCATTTTGCGCAGGCGCTGATCTGAAGGAGCGCGGGCAGAGAAGCACGGAAGAGATGTACAACGAGCGGCGGTTTTTCCGTTCGCGATGGGTGAACGTCATCGCCAGCATGGCAAAACCGACCATCGCCGCCATCAACGGTTATTGTCTCGGCGGCGGGCTGGAGGTGGCCTTGCAGTGCGACTTCCGGATTGCCTCGGACAATGCAAAGTTCGGCCTCCCGGAAGTGACCCTGGGTTTTCTGCCGGGGGCCGGCGGCACGCAGCGATTACCGCGGGCGATCGGTCTGCAAAAGGCCAAGGAAATGATACTCACCGGCAAGCACATCGATGCGGCAGAAGCAGAACGCCTGGGCCTGGTGGCGCGGGTGGTATCCCGCGCTGAATTGATGCCTGTGGTGCTGGAGCTGGCGCGGTCGATTGCGAAAAACCCGCGTATCGCCGTGTTGCAGGCCAAGGTTGCGCTCAACGCC
>Ga0163151_10000438_pt1 | contig 73475 bp, 57 predicted proteins | sample OliLakLV19MP5IB2_FD_145596 | JGI IMG/M metagenome (GOLD analysis project Ga0163151, IMG submission 145596) | Freshwater microbial mat bacterial communities from Lake Vanda, McMurdo Dry Valleys, Antarctica - Oligotrophic Lake LV.19.MP5.IB-2 | ecosystem: Environmental > Aquatic > Freshwater >... | reverse complement strand
CCCAGCTACTCTTCGAGTCTAACGCACGCAAGTAGGAGGCCGCTACAGCCTCCTAAACAGATATCAGAACGTCAAGTGGTAAACTTTTCGATTGCCGCGGTGGTCAACTTTTAATTTGCCAAACACAGCCCAACAGTCCGAAGATCGGCGTCGGCACTGGATGTTGGTTGTTTGAAGTACAACGAAGAAACGAGCATCAACAAACCGAAGATGGTAAGAAGGCTGATTAATCTGCGGTGTTTTTTCATGACTGCGCCTCCCTTTCCTTAATCGTATCAAACCTGCTTAGTAGTTGGAAAAACAGGTAACCATGCGGGCGGATGCGTTACGTGAATAATCTTGAACTAATATGTTTAGAGTTTATTAACGATTGCAAAACTTTCCTGGTAGTTCGGGAAGCCGATGGCTACACGGTGCGTAAGACACCTGGCGCAGAAATATTGAAATGAAATTACTCGCTTCGATCGCTGTAGTTTATTCATAAGCGCATGGATTGCCATCTTTGGTCGGCGGACGTTCATACAATGGCGTTGATTGTGTCGGCCGCGCAAGAATATCTGCAATGGTGCTATCAGCAAAACTCTGTTCAATCAGTGCAGTGGCATCATCAAGTCTTTTGTGCAGGGCGCACAGCACCGTGCCATGCCCCTGTAGCCCGAGCGGACAAGTGCGAATGCGTTGAATCGGATCGACAGCATTCAGCACTTCCAAAATATTGAGCTGATCAGGAGATTTGCTCAAAACAAATCCTCCGCCCAGGCCCCGCTGAGATTGAATCAACCCCGCTTTGACAAGGGACTTCAATACCTTCGACAGGTATGCCGCAGGCACTTTAGTTGTGTCAGCAATCTCTTGGGTTGTATGCGCTCTGCCGGGATTCATCGCAAGAAAGACAATCGCTCGCAGAGCATATTCAGCCGTTTGGGATATCATCGGGTTAATCCTCTCTCGGGATGATTACAGCACTAACGCTGCCTTAGCAAGTTGCCCTGATTTGGAAAGTTCAAGTGCACGAGGGAACAATATGTTGTTCTCTTTGTGAACGTGCTGATGCATTTCTGATTCGATCTGGGACAGGGAGAAAAGCATGACTTTGAAAGTATTGCATGCATCCGCCGGTGGAGCGTAATTGTTCGTCAATTGGCGCATTATACGAAGAGCTTCGCCGGCATCATCGTGTTCTTTACCCATTACTTCAATTGGATGTTCGATGCCACCATCGCAGCCAAAATGTTGTGGACTGCCGGTTGTCTCCACACTTACAATTCCTGGAAATAGAATCATCTCTTCTTTTTGCATGTGCAGTTCAAGCTCTGCTTTGAATTGATTGAAAACATCGCGAACCTGAGCCATTTCAGGGTGTTTGACACCATGAACACGCGCTACTTTTTCGGCGAGCAGCGCTACGCGAGACAGTTCTTTCCGCAATGGCTCGTGATACGAAGTGATAATGTGTTCGACAAGATCGTTCAGCTTAGCTTTCGTCCAGTCCTGAGCGCCTGGATCGTCTTGTTGATCTGCCAGGAGTAGCTTGTCCAGCACCTCTTCTACTCGCACGCCCTTAGTGCGACAAGCATCCTCCAGAGTGGTTTTTCCACCGCAGCAATAGTCAATTCCAAATGCCTCAAGTACACTTGCTCGCGCCGGACGCTCTGCTACTAGTAGTCCAACAGGTGTTGCTTTGCTCGCAACTGAAGCCGATTGATCGTTGGATTGCGCCGGTTCCGGAGAATGCGCGACACAAGTTTGCTCGTAGATTGGAAGACTGACGCAGGAGCAGAACTGAAACATTTCCTTAGCCGAGTTACATTCGGGGCAAGTCCATTCATCGGATAGATCGTCAAACTTTAGCGCCGAAGGAATATTTTGCCTCGGTTCACCGAGTGCTTCGTCATAAATGTAGTTGCAAACCGTACAGATGTTTTTATCGTATTTCATGGTTTCATCCTCGCTGGTGGATATTCGGACCTTTATATCTATAATACGCCTACCACAGCGAAAAGAATCATCCTTTAGGATGATCATCGCTATTTTGCCCCCCACGATTTGAGCCCAGACCAACTGACCCAGTTAAAGAAAAACGCATCACCATATTAACGATAGTCACAACTCTGAGGACCAAACCCAAAGTTTAAGATCAACGAGTGTGACACCACAAGCGGTGCCTTAAATAGAATGGTGATCTACCGTCGACTTTGGAGGATAGGCGAAACCTCGAACCATCAAGTTGCGTCGGCAATTAGCGGTTCGCTTTTTTCGGATTTGTCGCGCAAACGCAAACCCGCAACGCCCCAACGGCGACTCACGAACTGCGGGTTGAGCAGCTTCTCTTTGGGCGCAATTGTGATGACATCACAGTTTTGTGGATTTTCCATAATCTCGAATTGTTCGACCGACAAATAGAGAAAGCGCATCACCAGTAATCGGGTCGTAAGTCCGTGCGTGCAAATAAATACTTGACGGGTAGCGGGCTTACGCCTGATTTGTTGCATCATCGATTCGATGAAACTGGCACATCGATCGTAACAATCGGCAGGCGACTCTCCACCTTCATACCTGTAGCAGAACCAGCCGTGCAACTCGCGCATTGGTCCTTGTTCGTCGACAGATTTGTATCCGTGCTCTACTTCACGCAATTGCGGATCTTCGTAGACGCGTACAGCCGGCTGGCCGCCAGGCTCCTGCAGACCTGCACCCAACAGTATGTTGTCCATGGTCTGGCGCACTCGGAGATACGGAGAGCGATAGAAAAGCGTTCCGGGCAATCGAAGGAAGTCAGCGTTCTCACGGCCTACTTGCAGTGCCTGCGCGGCACCATCGTCGGCAAGCGGGACGCGGTAATCACCAACGTCTCGGACATCCAGACAACCAGTGTTTTGTTTAGACCGCGCATGCCGGCAAATCTTGATAGTTAAGTCGGTGATATCCATAAGCTCCTCTTTCGCACAGCGTTCCAACAAAGTAAACGACCTGCTACCACGCTAACGAGCGGCAATCGCCGCCTGCCTCTTTATCTCGAAATCTATAGGTTCAAGAATATTCTTTCTGACAGCCTGCTCAACTGCTGTCATACGTAATTGGAAGAGTCTATCCTCTCCTCTTCATAAAGTCCGCAAACTGAATTTCGCATAACGCTATTCTCCAACATATCTGTGCTATCGCTGAATTGATCGATACCACCGATTGAAGTTCGAGACGCTATGCGAAGCACTTCCGGATCTTGAATTTGTCCGAGAATCGAGGTCGCAAAGCCATGAAGTGCGATTACCTTAAAAGGCCTTCCAAAAAAGCTCGTTACTGTGGTGGGCATTGATTCCGTAATATTCAATCGGTTGTGCATTTGCGCGAGGGAATCGCGCTGAACTCAGATATCATCAGCGGTTGCACCAACTGGTGGTAAAACGCTTCGCAAAGTTCCAATCCAGGAGTGAACGTTGTCTCTCTATGATCTGACATGCCGAGCCCTACAGAAATACAGGATCAAGGATATTCTTTTCTGACGGACTACTCAACTGCTGTCACCTTCGGTGATGAACATTCAGCGATTTGAAAGGCGCTGTTGATGACATGCTTACTGGTTCTTGCCTACGATCTCTGACTATCGTGGGTTGCGGCAAGTTGGTTCGAATTACTTGCACTGAGCAATTGGCTTGCATCGCGACCTGGTCGGGTACTGAACCCAGCGATCGCTTTGCCGGGTCCTGCCGCCCATGAGAGCCAAGCACAATCAATTGTGCGCCCCAGTCTCGCGCGACTTCGGGAATCACATTTTCGGCTCGCCCTTCCATCACACAAAATTCAATGTTAAAAGCACCAAAACGATTTTGAAACTGAAGCAAAACACGATGCATACTGTCTTCTAAATTACGACGATATTCCTCCTCGTAGTCGAGGGCGTTTGCCATCATCACCGATGACGGTTCGTACACGAATCCCGAATAAAATGGATTACGAACACTGAGAATATAGAACTGCGTTTCTTCCGGCCAGGTTGCTTTGAGCACAAAATCTACCGCAGCTTTTGAAGATGGTGAGTCGTCAACTGTCAACATCACTCTATCCATTTGACGGCATCCCATTAAACCGTCTGCGTGATCCCGAGCCACTAGTACTGAACAATTCGCCTTATGCAATACGGACTTCGAAACACTTCCCATCAGGAATCGTTCAAGTGGAGCAAAATCATGCGAACCGACAATCACAAGATCTGCCGGCCATGAATCCGCCAATTTCGCAATCGTCTTAGCCGGATTTCCAACGAGGATCTCGCCAGTCACGATTGAATCTACGTTTCGTGATTCAATCCTACTCATTGCAACATTAACAAGGCGCTGCGCTTGAGACAAATCGGGACTGATTTGGCCGCCCCTGATCTTATCGCGCAACGCATCCGGCACTACCGTTAACACACGGAAGTCAGTGCCGGCCGGCCAGGGCCGAGCAAGAGTAGCCATCAGAGCCGCGTGCGCCGAGGCCGAGCTATCAATGGCAAGAAGGATATTCATTTTAAAAGCTCCTTTGGTGAATTTAAAATTTGAAGGTTTAAGCAATCGACCGTTCATCGCTTTGTCCGAGATGATTGTGCAAATACAAATCAAGAAACACTTCAAATGCAGGATCATCGAGCAAGTGATTTTCAATCGCGTACCTGACAATTTTTCGCTCAGTCCCGCTGGAAGAGCCACCTTCGAGAATTAGCTCATGGAGCCGCCTTGCGTCGCTCTTGCCGAGTCGCTCATTTTTATTGAGCACGCGCCGCAGACGACGTTCAATTGTTGTGGACGAAACATTTGATTCTTCTTTGCGGATTGCTTTGTGATCGTTAGTCACAAGCGTTCTTTGGGCTCTTAGTGCAACGTAGGGATTCTCATCACCGGCTAACCAAATCAGTAAGCTCGGAGACAAATTGTGATTTTCGGCCATACTTAGCCTCACGTCAGGACTGCGATCAAACGCAAGCATCCATAGGACCGTGGCTGGAGTAGCCGAATTGTAGCCGACCGCGATCCGAACATCAGCGCATTTGTCTCGGCTCAAGATTTGCAGAAGATGCACCGGAGTTGACCTGTTCTCCGCGACGTGCGCGCGAATTTTTTCACTAACTGCATTAGTTAAGATCGCCAGAATTTCTGGTGAAGTCGAGGTCCTCCCGGCTTGCAAATAAAACTTAGATATGGTGTTCATTACTCGTACCTCTAAAAAATCGCGCGAATCAGCTCTGGTAACGGCTCAGGTCTGTAGAGCTGAGCGTCTACCGAGGCGTGAAGTCGCACACAACAATATTCTCATGGGTCTTTTGCAGTATCGTATTTGGTGTCATAGAAAGTACTCCTGAATTTATCGCGTTTACGGACGCGCCCGACAGACCGAGCCCGCGAGAAAGCGCGCAATGGTTATATCGGTTGGAATTATTTCGTTGCTCAGAGACCGCACCAGATACGGTGACAGCCCGTTCGATTCTGTTTTTTATGGACTATGTTTCGATCCTATCATTTCGACATAAGACCGGATCGACAAAACTAACCCTTTAGCGGTATTCTTAAAAACAAAGTCGCCAAATCAGCTCCAGGCTCATTGCCAGAAACTCAGATCCACCCAAACGAGTGTCCCATGATAAACTTTCACCACCCTAACTACCTCCAAAGAGGTACACCATGAGTCCACGAAGAATCACCGTTTTGCTTGCCGAAGATCGCGAAGTGGTCCGCCTCGGAATGAGGCACATACTGAACGGTCTGGGCGGCTGCGAAATCATTGGCGAAGCGCAAGACGGGCGTTCTGCCATCGAACAGTCCCTGATACTCCGTCCATCAATCGTTTTTATCAAGAGGGATTTGCCTGTCGTCGACGGCATTGCAGCGTCACAGCAGATCAAAAAGCAAAACTCAGGCACGAGAGTGATCATGCTTTTGTCCCGAGAAAGTGACTTCTGGACGAGCATCGATTCGGGAGCCGATGGTTACATAATGCGTGAGACGCCCGAGCAATTAATATCAGCGGCCGTCGATATCGTCAGCCAGGGCGGCAGTTTTATTGGCCCATTGATTGCACATTATCTATTGCACGGTCCGGGGCTGCCCATGATTCGCGCAGTCTTAAGCGATCGGGTCGAGATGCCGGGATTGAAATTACTTTCACGCAGAGAAAAGCAGATTCTTCGTTTGCTTATAGATGGAATGTCGAACCAACAAATGGCCGACACGCTAGAACTCGAAGTGCAGACTATTAAAGTACATGTTCGCAACACGTTGAAAAAACTGAACGTGCATGGTCGGACTGATGCTGTTGCCAAAGTGCTGAGAACCGGAATGACTGTTTAGTGTTTGAGACAAAAGCGCTTCTTTTTCAAAGCGGCAGAGCAACTTTGTACCGAATTTGACAAATGTGCATTATTTCGATAATATTGGAAATATGAAAACAAAAAGCGCAGTCAACGCCCTGGCGGCATTAGCACAGGAATCACGGCTGGAAATTTTCCGACTGCTGGTCAGGAAGGGTTCCACTGGAATGGCCGCAGGCGATTTGAGCACACATTTTGGAATGCCACCAGCTACGATGTCATTCCATTTGAAGGAATTGAATAATGCGGGATTGGTAATTTCCAGGCGAGAAAGCCGATCGATTATCTACTCCGCCAATTACGAACAAATGCAGCAGCTACTGGGCTTCTTAATGGAGAACTGTTGCGCTGACAATGGAGGCAAATGTTGATGAAAAGATTTCACGTTCATGTGGCGGTAGCGAATCTGAACGATTCAGTTCGCTTTTACTCGTCCTTTTTCGATACGCCACCATCTGTACAGAAAGACGATTATGCAAAATGGATGCTCGAAGATCCACGAATCAATTTTGCCATCTCGACCAGAGGCAAAGAGCCTGGTTTAGACCATCTTGGAATTCAGGTAGAAGACGCGAATGATCTCAAAGCAATCTCGGTGCGCTTGCAAAATGCACAACAGCAAATTATAGAGCAAGAACAAACCGCTTGCTGTTATGCCAAAGCAGATAAGACATGGGTCCACGATCCACAAGGCATCGCCTGGGAAAGTTTTTATACAACCGGAACTGCCACCACCTACGGTGAAGACGCCGACCTCACGACAGAATCAGACTCGGCATGCTGCGCTCCGATGCCGGACGTAACTCAAGTAAGCATCGGCAAGAAAAACGATAGTTGCGGATGAAGCTGAAATTAGGTGCGAAACGATCAGAGGCTCTCTGCGAAAAGTAGGCGCGCCTTAAATCACTTCGCTGAGTCGCAAACAATGGACCCCCTCTTAACATGGATCTAAGAAGTGATCTCCCAAGACGATGAAAAATTTTTGCAGTCTTTTGACGAATGCTCATTAGGCGCAAAGTGCTGGAATCACGAAGCGCACCTTCGCATGGGGTGGCTGGTCATGGGCAAATCGGCGTCTTTTGAGAATGCATTAGAACGCATTCGAACTGGAATCAAGAAATTCAATTCGACAAAAAACAGTATTGGTTATCACGAAACAATTACTGTCGCATTTGCTCGATTGATTTTTTCCAGGCGGACCGACGGAGAAAGTTGGAACACATTTGCTGCTCGCAACTCCGATTTATTCGAGAAGAACTGTTTGGGAACATTCTACAGTTCCGCGATACTGTCATCCGAAGAAGCGCGGCACTCGTTCCTGGCTCCGGACCTTTGCGACCTGCCGACTCAAACTTTCGACAGGACCAAAAACTAGCCGCACGACTCAAACTTACCGCGCAACTCACCAGCGGCAACCCTGAACTGCTTCCAATTCAGCGGTGACGTGGAAGTGACGGCTCAATAAAAACGAAACGTCGGCATTAATTTGCTCTCACACCTCGACACCAGCGCTTCCAACCCGGAGTCGTCAATCACTGGGGTAGTGCGATTTTCGCTAGCCCGCAGCCCAATTGCTTCGATTGCTAATCGTCTTGTTTGGCTGATTAGCAAACACTCTCGGCTTGCAACGAATCGAGATTTTCTCGATGAATGCCGCTAACATATACAGTTCAACGGCATCCTTGTGTTCGTTAATTAGCCAAACGCGTATTAGAGAGGGTTATAAAGTGACCACTGCGACTGAACAAAGTACTGAACAAGCTGCGAAATCATACAGCTACGATGAAACTCCTTATGAGAGCTATCCTTTTCCACAATCTCACCCCGATCGTTTAGCGACGATGGCGACGTTGTTTGGGATGACGCCTCAATCAATCGAAAGTTGCAGAGTTCTCGAATTGGGTTGCGCCAGTGGTGGCAACTTGATCCCAATGGCTTTCACATTGCCGGGAAGCACCTTCGTCGGAATTGAACTCTCTGAGAAGCAAGTCTCAGAGGGCAAGAAGAACATCGAAGGCATTGGTCTGAAGAACGTCGAGATCAAGCACGAAAGTATTATGAACGTGAACAAAGACAGCCTCGGCGTCTTTGATTACATTATTGTCCACGGTGTTTTCTCATGGGTGCCTGATCAAGTTCAAGACAAGATCATGGAAATCTGCCAGGAATGCCTTGCTCCTAATGGTGTTGCTTACATCAGCTACAACACCTATCCAGGATGGCACTATCGCGGCATGATTCGCGACATGATGTTGTATCACACCGAACCGCTCAAAGAGCCTGCCGCCAAGGCTCAGCAAGCACGCGCTCTGCTGGATTTCCTCAGCACTTCAGTGCCAACCGAAAATCACGCCTTCGGTATCATGCTCAAAAACGAGCTGGACATGCTCCGTCAGCAAAAGGACTATTACCTTCTTCACGATTATCTCGAAGAAGCAAACATTCCGCTTTATTTTCATCAATTCGCAGAACGCGCAGGCAAAGCCGATCTTCAGTATCTCGGCGAAGCCGATTTCAGCACGATGTTGTCCAGCAACTTCTCCAAAGAAGTTAGCGAAACATTGAAGCGCATCGCTAACGATATCGTTAGAACAGAACAGTACATGGACTTCGTACGCAATCGTACATTCCGTCAAACTCTTCTGTGCAGAAAAGATGTCGTTCTCAATCGTAATTTGACGCCGGAAAGCGTGACCAAACTCTACGTTTCGTCCTCCGCAAAACCGGAAAACGAAAATTTCGATGCGAATTTGAATCAACACGAAAAATTCTCAATGCCTGATGGCAAGACGTTCGCCACTGGTTTCCCACTTGTGCGTGCGGCATTCCATCACCTCTATAAAATCTTCCCGCAATGCATTCCATTCGAAGACTTGCTTCAGGTTGCACGCTCCAGCGTCGCCTCCGAAAAGATTCAAGATGCCAATGCATTCCATCAAGAGAAACAAGCTCTGGCAGGCGATTTGCTCACTTGTTATACGATTGGTCTGGCTAGTTTCAGAACCAGATCGTTGCCATTCGTTAGCGAAATTTCCAGCCATCCGAAAGTTAGCGATCAAGTTCGCCATCAAGCCGAACATCAAATGGTCGTCACCAATCAATTACATGAATTGGTGCCAATCGATGTGTTCGCCGGACGTTTGCTGAGATTGGCAGACGGCACTCGCGACCGAAACGCTATCCTCAATGAGTTGATCGAATTAGCCAAGAAAGGCGAATTGGTCGTTCAAAAAGATGGCAAACAATTGCAAGACGACTCTGCATTGCGTGAAGTCCTGGATAACGCACTGGAACAACGTTTGCAATTGCTGCCGAAGTCAGCGGTTCTGGTCAGCTGATAAGCTAAAGTCAGAGGCTTTACGAGTGCACTCAAACGCGATTCGTAAAGCCGACTTTCTCTACTGAGGCAATCCACACTTGCCCGATTCCAGAGAAACTCAACGATGTGAAATCTGCGGTGGAATCAACACTCCGGAATCGTCGGCGAGCATAACTCAGTGGATTCAGCGGCGCTCGTGCAATCAACGGGCGCTAGACGATAGCGCTCAGGAACTGACGATCTGCTCGCGCTGCGGAAAACGCAAAGAGGGTGGACGAGCCGGTAGTTTCACGCAGTGGGTCTTTCGCGCGGACTTTTGCAAGTGCGGAGTGGAAGCTGCTTTAACTCCAGGTTCGCGGCCGCGCGCTTCGGCTCAAAATTACAAAGATACGGGCACCGACTCGCAAGACCTGGAGCAGAACCCGGAACTCACTATCGATCCGGCATCCTTTCCAGTGGCGCGCTATGTCGCACGCGCCATTATGGGTGGTGGCGCCGGTGGAACGGTGTATTTGTGTTTTGACAAAGTGTTGAACAAAAGAGTCGCGATCAAAGTTCTCAATTCGTTGTCGCCGGAAAAAATCATCTCGTTTCAAAACGAGGCACGCGCAACCAGCAGCCTGACGCACAGTAACATCATCAAAGTTCTCGACTTCGGTGTGACCACCGGCGGCACACCATATATGGTGATGGAACACCTGGGCGGCATGTCTCTGGACAAACTATTGAAAGAACAGCGACTGGAAATCGCCGACACGATTGAAGTATTCAAGCAGGTTTGCGATGCGCTTTCCCACGCCCATAAGCAAAAACTTTTTCACCGCGACGTCAAGTGCTCCAACATTTTGATTGCAGCTCCGGATAGCCGCGACCAGAATGTCAAACTGATCGATTTCGGTGTGGCCAGTTTCAAACCCGATGAATTCAGCACCATCATTCAAGGCGTCACACTCGTCGGGACACCGCAATACATGTCGCCCGATCAAGCTCAAGCAAAACCATACGATGCCAGATCGGAAGTCTATTCGCTTGGTTGTTCGATGTTCGAAGCACTGACAGGATCGCCGCCGTTCGAGGGCCAGTCCGCGCTGGACCTGATCAGCAAACACGCTCATGAACCAGCACCCGCACTTTCAGACATCGACCCGGAAACGGATTTCTCCCCCGAGCTCGAACGAGTGGTGGCACGATGCCTGCAAAAAGCGCCCGAAGATCGGTATCAATCGATGTCTGATCTGAAGGCGGATTTGATCCGCCTTACGCCCATGCCCGGCAATTATGCAGAACGCGAGTCGCTGACGGGACGAGAAGACTACACGCTAATCAGCGAGAGTACCTTTTTTAAATCCGCGGCAAAGAAGCGACTATCGTTCCTGATACCATTAGCGGTGGCAGCGTTAATTGGCGCCCTGATCTGGATATATGTTTTGGTTTCGTCAATCACTTCACCTGAAGTAGCTCAAACCGTCATTCATGATGCTGATATCGAACTGAGCCTGCCTAGTCTCAAAGTGGCTGAAGCAGCAAAAATAAAAAAAACAAAGTTCAAAACCCTGAGGACAGGTAAAGATATTTGGCTAATCCCGACTGGTTCCATTCAAGATTCCGATTTGGCAGAACTGGAAAACAGAAATGACTTTCAGTTGTTGTCGCTAAAAAGGCAGTCCCTATCAGGGATTGGACTGAAACATTTAATTGGCTGCAAGAACATGACTGGTATCAGCTTTGAAGGCACCGAGCTTTCGCCGAACGGAGTTGATGCACTAGTAAAACTCAAGAATCTAGAAGATGTGAATTTAACCAGCAGCGATTTGTCGAATGATTGCTTTAAGCGTTTGACGAAGCTGCCGAAACTGCGCCAGCTGTCACTGGACGACACTGAAGTGGATGACAGCACGATCGACCATCTTTGTAGCACACTAAAAAATCTAGAATACGTTTCGCTCTCACATTCGACGAATATAAAGGGCTCTTGCCTCGATAGCCTCGCAAAACAGAAACATCTACGCGTTTTATTTTGCAATGCCACCAGTATTAAAGGCGCTAATTTACAAGCTCTCAAAAACTTTCCAAAGCTGAAGGTTTTGGCGTTAAGAAAATTGCAACTCTCAGATCGAGATCTCGAACCATTGACCCAAGTAAAAACACTGACGCACATGGACCTTTCTGATAACAACCTGACAGATCAGTCAGTCAACACTCTCGAAAAAATGAATTGGCTGACCAGTGTGACGATCGGAGATTGCCTCCTGTCAAAAGAAGGAGTGGCGCGACTGCGTAAAAAACTGCCTGCGACCAAAGTTGCGGATAGAACCTGAGAACGACTATTTGTACTAACATAGAATAAGCACGCTACGAAAAAATGAGGCAATCATGCAAAGCTGGATATTTTCCGGACTGGCAGCTATATTTCTAATCAACGCCATCTGCCTGATTTTCATGGGCAACTATACCGAGCGCGGCTCCTCTCGCAACACCTACAAATCGCATGAGTTCGAGAAAAATCCAATCGGCTTTTCGCTTTGCATCGGATTGCTTTTTGTCCTCGGTCTGACCTGTCTGCATTTCGGTCAGCCGCATTGGTTTCCAGTGGCGGTCAAGAAAGTGCCGCAACTGGCCTACATTTACACCGTCCTCAAAATGAAAAACGGACTCTACTATTTAATCGGCGGCGGCTTTCTCGCAGCATCCATCCTGGCATTTATTTTCCGCAAAACAATTACGTCAGTCTCAACCTTTTCACAAGGCTCCGAGGACATTCACCCGGACCTTATTAAACGGCATGAAGCGCAGATGCGCGCCGAAACTCCCGATTGGAAGCGCGACGGCGATAGCAGAGCTGCTGGGTCGCAGTTTGATGACGGCACACCGCTCTGATTTTTGTGAGAAAGAAACCAAAAACTCGGTCGGCAAATATTGGATAATGTTCGAACAATTTCTGTGAGTGGGGTGGACATCCAATGTCTGAGCCAGGCGCGGCAAAATGACTGATTAAACCAGACCTGGTCTGGACAACATCGTCCGGCCGATGTTGTCCACCGATCGAAACGGTTGATATGCCGACAGGAACAGTTTGAGTTAGTGCAAATCAGAGAGACTTACCGATGGAACCAGTGATCTCGAGCGAACCGAAAGAAGACGATGAACAGCGGCTTCCACCAGAGAATTCAACGAAGTGGATTCTGATCGCCGCTATCTTATGTTTAGTCTCCATGATACCAGCGGTGATGCTTATCAAAAATCAACTGGATAACCGACCTTCAAAAATGGAAGCGTTGAAGGCAGCAGAGAAAGCAAAAACAAGCAAAAAGAAGAACAAAGTTACGTCTGGGGATGTCGAGTCGCGGTCAACAACCGCGAATTGAAAATACACGGCAATCGGTCCAGAAGCAGAACCTCCCGGTTCAAACTCACATTCCGAGCATTAACTACATCGTCTCAATCAGGCTGACCGACTGGCTCCAACCAGATGATCGACAACCACTTCGCGCCAATCGTTGCGATTGACGTTGCCACCACAGATGATGACTGCCACTTTCTCTCTAGGCTTGAAGTTGATTACTTTCTTCGCGATTGCAGCAACAGCACAAGCGGCTGCGCCCTCGATCAACATGCCTTCGTGGTCGAGAAATTCGAACATCGTGGATGCTATATCAGCTTCATCGATCGTCACCCACTCATCAACAAGTTCTTGCACCAGGGGAAGCGTGATCGTATCTTCTTCGAGATTCAATGAAAGCGCTTCTGCCAGCGTGTAGTTTTGAACTGATTGCTGAATTCTTCCGCTAGTAACAGCGCGATGCATTCCAGGCGCGGCGCTCGGGACGACACCAACAATTCGGCAACCTGGATTAATCGTTTTCGCGACAGTGGCAATACCGGAGATTAAGCCACCACCGCCGACGGCACAAATAATCGTCGATAGTTTAGGTACTCGCTCAAACATCTCAAGGGCCACTGTGCCTTGACCACAAATCACTTCAGGGTTGTTGTAAGGTGAGATATACAAACCTTTTTTCTCAGCAGCCAAACGTCTGGCAAACAATTCGGTGATCGAAGCTTCGTCGCCATGCTTGACAATACCGACCGAGTAACGGTCCAGCTCTTTCAATTTCTTTGGCGAAACATTCTCAGGCACAACAATAGAGACTTCACGATCGGTGAATTGCGAAGCTTGAGCCATCGCTAGTGCGTGGTTGCCGATAGACGATGAAAAGCACTTGACCATGCCTTTCTCGCGCGCCCAGCTCATCGCGTTGAGAGCACCGCGAAGTTTAAAACTCCTGGTGTTTTGCAAGTTCTCGAGTTTCAACCAGACTTCAGCCTGGGTCAATTCGCTCAGCCAAAAGCTTTTGGCAAGCGCGGTGTTGAGAACAAACGGTTTAATGCGCTTCTGAGCTACCAGAACGTCGCTAAGACTGACTCTATCTACAATCACAGACACGAGGCTCCTTTAACAAACCTGAAACGCCGCTTTTCTCAAAGCGATTGCTGGTCAGTCTAACAGGGTTAAAGCCAGGTCCGCAATACAGTTTAAACAGGGCTCTCCTGCGCGTGCGCGGAATCTTTATGTTCTAGTTACTAATATAAAGGCGATTTTTGGGGCATAAGATATTGGGCGCTTTACCACGGGTTAGCGATTCCGAATGACCGAACTCGCTGAAAACACTAAAAGCACTGGCACTGGCAAACCAGGCGCAGATGCAAAACCGCCGGGTGACAAAATCGACCCGCACGTCAGCCAGCAGCAACTTGGCGGGAAAAACGGGTCCACGCCTGAGTTGACCGATTCGACCACCGCTCCGGCGCCACCTGCAGGCGGCGCAATCGACGCGCACGTCAGCTTGCAGCAACTCGGGCAACCTGATGCTCTGAAATTCCTCAAAGAAACTCTAAAGCCGTTCGATTTTGCCGCATTTTCAAAAGTGAATGCTCTGGCTGGAATGGAGCTGGTCGGACTTCCCGCCCAACCGGCGGATTTGCCCAGGGGCGAATCCGCGAAGTTAAAGCCCGGGGAGGTTTTGAAACTGGGCGAGCAGCCGAAACCAGGAGAATCACCTCAGCCGGGCGCTGCTCTGAAACCCGGTGAAACGCCCAAACCGGGCGAAGCTCCCAAGCCCGGATTGAGTTTAAAACCGGGCGAGAATAAACCAGCAGATGCGGCAAAACCGGCTCCAGCTGCGCCGCCGGAAACACCGCGCTTGACTGAAAAAGAACTCGAAAAAATTGCCGAAGCGATCGACAATGCGGCAAACAGTGGCTTTATGTTCGGTTCGGGCACTGACAAAGATGCCATCAACGAGCAACTCAAACGCGTCAAGGACTCCCGAGACAAAACCCAACTAGACGAAATTTACAAGAAACGGGTTGGACACGATATCGAGGCAGAACTCAACGACGAATTGTCAGGTTCTGACCTTCAAAAGTCGCTTGCGCTCTGGAAGTCCACCAACATCGATGCAGCGCGCACCAGTGTCGCGCTAACCGAACACAAAGAGTGGGGCATCGGCGCTCGGTCAAATGCCACTGTCGAACGGGATTTGCGCGATACGTTCAGCACGCTCAACTCGAAACAAATCGAAGAAGCGGACAAGGCGTTTCAAGCCGGCAACAACGGACTGACACTCCGCGACGCGATTGCCAATGACACCAAACTTCCTGAATCTACCAAAAAAGCGCTCGCCATTTATCTGGATGGAACTGACAAACGCACCACCCAAAACACCCTTGACCTCGCCGATCTGGCGCTGAAAGAACGCAATCTCGACATGTTCCAGGAGGCTCTCAGAGACGCCTCTCCTGAAGCCCGCAAGGCATTCTCCGACGCCCACGGCAACCAGAGGATACTCCATACATTCGGCGACAAAATTACGTCTCGGGGCGGGGTGACTTCCTATTTTGATAATGGTGACTGCAAACAAGCTCGAGATTATGTTTCCAAAGGCAGCCTCGAACTAGACACCAAGATTGCCTTGAACACCGGCATCGTCAACGATAACGAAGTGGCAATCGAGCTTGCCATAAGCGGCATATCCGATGAACAACGACAATCTTACACACGCGGGCGAAGTGAAAAAGACAAGCCCAAAGAAGAACTCACTCCGCATGGAGCCTCAGACAGAGAGTACTATTCCAAGGTTCATACCGCCCTCGTCAAAGCAGGCAACGAGCGTGAAGTTAAGAAGTGGGAAGATCTGATCGAATACAAGGACGGAAGCCTGGTCAAAGAAGTCACCAAGCATGGTGGCATGATTGATGACGATATTGGAGATGTTCTCGCGACCATTGAAAATATGTCGGAGCAAAACTGGAAGCGTCTCAAAGGCAGCGCGGACGAGCTGAAGCGGCTGCAGGAAACCCTCGCCATCGACTTGAGTGAGTCGGAGATGGAAAGGGCCAATAAGTTACTCAAGGCAAAACTCGAACCCGCTGATTTTCTCGCGTCCACACAAGCGCAGCGCTCAATAACAGAGTCGATGAAGGACTCGATCGGATTTTTCAACACGACCGAAACCGGCGTTCTCGATGCAATCGCAAAAATGACCAGGGACGAACAGCGCCGATATCGAGAAGAGCCGGAGTTCAAAAAGCAAGTCGACAAGGTCGTAGTCCACGGCATGGATACGGGTTTGGAACAAAAATCGGCATTCGCCATGCTGGACAGCATCACCCGCGGTGGCAAACCGGAAGATGACGTCCTGTCGAAACTTTATGTTCATGCCGATCACGTCGACACTGATGAAACTAAGGTGATAGAAGATCTCGATCAGGCGTTCAAGAAAGATCCGACTCTGCGTGCCCGCCTGGAAACTGACAAAGAGTTTCGCGCCAAATTCGATGAAGCCATACACAAGGCGCTCGACCCGGACGAATACGAGCGCTACGCGAAGCCTCTTATTGAAACCGGTCGACTGCCATTTGCTGTCAAAGCGGAGCTGTACAAGGGCGTTTTCAACGACGCCGAGAACGCGCTTTATGAAGCCGTCAGCAAAGGCAGCGAAGCAGACTTTGCTGAAGTGATTGCCAATCCGGCAGGCGTTCTGCCATTCCTCAGCGAAGAAGAACGAGGCGTTGCTGTAAAAATCGCCGAGCAGAAAGGTGAGTTTCGAGCGGAAGACAAAATCCGAGCGGCCATGCTTGGCGCCGGTACGACGGAAGCCGTTATTCATGAGGCGTTCAGAGACCTCAATCAAAAACAAATCGACCACGTGCGCGCCGAATATTTGAGAAAGTACGACTCCGACATGCTCGGAGACACACTTGCCGAAACCGGTGGAACCGACCGCGAAAAGGTCGTGGACAAAGCCGGCGCGCAGCCCCAAACCGGGCGTGAATTTTTCAATGCCACCCGCGACAAAGCCTACAATTCAGTCGATGGAATCGGTCGCGCCTTCGTAGATAACATTGACGGCACCGCCGCCATGACTATGGATGAACTGAATAAATACGCCACGGGAATGTCGTCTCATGCGCGGCGGTTCGAAGAAATGCCGCTCGAACAGCGGCTTGAGTTCAAATCAAATCTTCTCAAAGCCAAAGAACTCTATTCCAAGTCTGAGAATTCCGCAGCCGATCTAGTTGTCGATGCAGCCATCATCGGTGCCGGTGTACTCGGTTCCAAATTCACAGGTGGAGTGAGCTTGTCACTGCTCGCCTATACAAGCTTCGGCGGCGCACTTTTCAAAATCGGAGCGAAGTCAGCAATCGTCGGAAACGAGTATGATTTCGCCAGCACCAATGTCCTCGCCGATGGTGCCTCCGGTGCAATCGATGCGGTCAGCATCTTGATGGGACCCACACAGGCAGCCAATTTCTTGAGGCTCGGTGAAAAATCTGCTCAAACTGCTGCGACAACAGTAATCGCCCAATCAAAGAATGTTCTGGAAGCAACTGGAACACAGATCCTCAAACAAGGCTCCGAAGAAGCGCTGGAAAAGCGACTCTTCCAGGAAGTTGCATACGCGATTTCAAACGGTGCCGAAGGCGTCGACGAAAAAGTATTTGCCAAAATCGCTCAAGAGTTTGCAGCCAGTCCGGCCGAAGTGGTGCGCGTTCAGGCACTGGTTCAGGAAAGCTTATCAAACGCTGTTGCAATGGAAGGAGCCAACGCTCTAAAAGCGCAGATGCGTGAATTAGGATTGAACAGTATGGCCGGCAATGTCGGCGGTGGCTCATCCGGCTTCGTCTACGGCTTAGCCAGCCTCGACGAGTCTCGTTCCATCAAAGACAACTTCTATCAACTCAGCCAATCGACTGCAGTCGGTAGCCTCACGGGCACCACCATGGCCGCAGGATTCACAGCCGGGCTCAGAATGGTAGGGCGCGGTCTGAAGACACACCCAAGAGCCGACGCACCTCATGCACGAGCGTCTATCGACCAGCCCGTGGTGCATAATCCCGAGGGCGGGCATCCGCCTGCTCAAGGTGCCGATGACCCTGGCCGAATCGTACGGACCGGCACGATCGAAACTACCGGCACCACTGATGGTGACGCGAACCTCACCCCGAGAGTCGATGTTTTAGAACGACACACCACGTTCAGCTCAGACCAAATTATCGGCGATCACGACTCCAAAGGAAAATTGTGGTGGCCCGAGAGACACTTCGATCAACTCAATTCCGACGACCGCGATATATTGTTTCAACATCTCCAGGGTCGCATGTCGCCACTCAGCGAGCCTGAGTTCACGTTCGACTTCACAGAGAAAGCATTGCCTGGATTCCAGAGTTGGACAGAGAATTTCGCTCCGAAATTCAAATCGATGAAGGAGCAAGAGACATTTGTTCTGGACAACAAAGAGCGATTCTATCGCCTTCAAGAGCAGGTGGAGATTCTACGCTACAAAGAACAACGGCAGATTTTAAACGAACACTTCAAAGACGATCACGACAACCTGACGTTTATAAACCAATGGCTTGATGCTCGTGACCAGAACGCAAACATGCATTGGGAACTTAAAGACGCTTTGGAACCGCGCAGAAAACAGCTTGAGGACCTGGCTAACAGCGTCGTAGCCAACTACAAAAATCAAAACGGTTCACTTGCTGGGATTCCTGAAATCAAAGTTGAATTGGTGGCAGCCGATAAGATGGGCTCAGCAGTCGCTACATATGGCGACGGAGTGCTGCGCATTAACCAGGCTGAATTGCTGAACAACAAAAGCGTTGCAGACCTGTTGGGTACCGTTTATCACGAGCTCACTCACAACGAACAACAGTCAACAATTATTCGAGCACTCGCTGATCAACTAAAAGTCGGTGCCACCATAAGCGATACCGACATGATACCGCTTAAACAACTGTACAAAGAAAGAACCGGTTCCAATGTTTCCGACGACTACATGCGGCGCGTGATCGGTTTGCGCAACGGAGTGGAATTGCCTCCGGAAGCCGTATCCCGAGCCAATGATTTGATGGAGGCGTTCAAAAATAACAAACCCGTCGGCGAAGAATGGAAGAAACTTGGCAATGAATTCCGCGTTTTGCAGCGCGACTTAAAGAAACTGAACGGCAATGACGAACCTAGTATTGCCTACCGAATACTTTCGAATCTAACCCAGACAAGGGATCGACAAGGGCAAGCCATGCGGATGTTCGGCACAACTGAGATCCCGCCAGAACTGACGGAATACCTCAAAAAATACGCTAAGCATTGGAACGGCGATGATGACGCCTGGAACCATCAGACTGAGTTGGCAGCCCGAAAAGTGTTTGCCAAAATCTTCGAAGATCGTATGGCCGGCATCAACAATCGAAGACGGGATCTCTACGAGAACTATATGCAGTTTCACGAATACGATGCCTGGCTATCCGGTGAACGAGCTCGCCGCTCTGCCATCGCCAATGGTGCCAGCTTCCGGGACCCCAAGAATAGCCTGTGGGAAGAAATTGATTGGCTGCAGTAATTCACATTGGCTGCAGTAATTGACATTGGCTGCAGTAATTGACATTGGCTCCTGTACTGAACGATTGACGATTGGCCGCTGCGGTAGAAGAGTTAGAAAGGTGATGAGTGGAGTTAAAAATATATGACTACTGAAACGGACTCGATGATTGGTCAAGTACTCGCTAACGCTACGAAATTGTTCAAAAGCTTCATCAAGGCGACAACAGCTCGGTCTATCTTGCGACATGCGACCAGGGCTCGGTAATCGTCAAAGTTCTGGGATTGGAACATCCCAGCAGTCCGCCTGTTAAGCGCTTTCAAAACAGTCTTAAACTGAACTCCCAGTTGATACATCCAAACATTTGCAGAGTGCTTGATCAGGGCGTGCTGAGTAATACAAAACAAGTCTTTGGTGTATTCGAATACATCGAGGGACTAACGCTAACCCGACTGATCGAGACAGAAGGCCCGATGAATGCCGATAGATTTTGCAATGTGTTTTCAGCTCTATGCGCTGCGATGGAGTTTGCTCATCAATCTGAAAAATGCATCATCCTCAGAAATTTAAATCCCGACAACATCATCATCCGGAAAGTAGATGGTCTAGATCAGCCAGTCATCATCGACTTCGATTGTGCCGACGCATTAAACGATCCCGGCCGCGAACGACTGTGGCAAATGGGTGAATTCGTCGGTCTCCCGGCTGGAGCAATTACCGACAAACTTCCGCCCGGTCTGGCCAGCTATTTTAGTCCGGAACTGTGCATCGGTTATAAGATCACGCCAGCGTCAGATGTTTATTCCATGGCTTGTTGCATGTTTTACGCATTGACCGGAACGCCGCCATTCGTCGGAACTACACTAATAGACACCATGCAAATGCAGATCGCCGATCACCCTGTGATGACACGAGTACCGGTGCCGTTCGAACAGATTCTGCACAAGGCGTTTGAAAAGCGAGCGGAAGATCGACTGCAGACAATGACCGATTTTAAAAATGCAATTTTGAAACTTCGACCGCATCAGGACAACAAGCAACTGAAGTTTAGCAGCTCCAGACCGATACACTGAGTTCGCCGCTCACCGAAATTTCGGGCACCACTACCGATACCACTAAAATCAACAGTCATTGCACCGGCAAAATTCACTGTCAACAAAACCCACAGTCATCAAGCGGAGCACCTGCTCGACGTACTATTTTTTATTCAATTACAAAATTGGAGCGGGTAGAGGGAATCGAACCCTCGTGTGCAGCTTGGAAGGCTGCCGTTCTACCATTGAACTACACCCGCACGGCGTATATTGCATATTACCACGAAGAGCCAAGAATCTGTACAGGGTGACGTTCGTAGCTTTACGATTGGGAATTATGGTCTGGTGGCGTGCCTTTCCGCCGACGATACCAGCGCCTCAGGGCGACCAACGCCCAAATTGACTCGACTAATCCGAACGGCCAGGCGCCCTGCATAAAGCCGTAAACAGATGCCATGACACACGAGACGGCGAAGAACAAAACATAAATAGCGTTTCGTTCTTCCAGTCCATAAAAAATCAGCATCAGGGAAACCGAAACCAAACCGTAGGCTGTCAGCGCGTCCATCCGATTTATTACCTATTGTATATTTGTGTTTAGAGCACTTAAATGCTAATTTTAGTGAAGATCACCAACCGCTGAGCGAGACTACCATTTCGCCTACGTGCGGTGCATTTTGCCCCTCTTTTTTGTCCCAGGAACCGTGAAAACAAGGGAAACCATGACAATCTCAAATTCGCCCAAAGAGCGGAAGCTCGTGCCTCCCTACGTCGAGTCACTCGAGCCGTACAAGCCAGGCAAACCGCCTGACGAACTCAAAAAAGAATTGGGTATTGAGAAGTTCATCAATCTTGCCTCCAATGAAAACTCGCTGGGGACGCCAGATTCCGTAATTCAAGCTGTCCAGCAGGGCGCCAGAGAATTGTCACGCTATCCGGAAGCCGGCGGACTGACGCTGCGAAAAGCGCTGTCCGAGCGCTATCGCGTCAAGCTTGAAAACACGACGATCGGCAGCGGCAGCGAAAGCATCCTTGCCAACACGCTGCGCGCGTTCCTTCATGAGGATGATGAGGTTTTGACCTCAGAAGGTACCTTTATAGGATTGTATGTTCTGGTCAACGGCATGGGCATCAAACTGCGCAAAGTCCCGCTGAAGAACTACACCTTCGACCTGGAAGGCATCGCTGCAGCGATTAATGACCACACTAAAATCATCTACTTATGCAATCCGAATAATCCGACTGGAACAATTTTCGGTCGCGCCGAATTCGAACGCTTCATGGAAAAGGTGCCAGAGCACGTTCTCGTGGTCCTGGACGAAGCGTATTACGAGTTTGCCTGTAAGGAGCCTGATTATCCTGACTCGATGACTTATCGACTTGATAACGTTCTGACCTTGCGCACATTCTCAAAAGCCTGGGGTATGGCTGGTCTTCGACTTGGTTATGGTTTAGGTCATGATCGCTTGATTGATTTTATTAATAGGATCAAGCTTCCGTTCGAACCAAACATTCTTGCGCATTACGCTGGTTTAGCCGCTCTTCAAGATCGCGAGTTTCTCATGAAGACCGTGAGCAACAACGAAGCAGGCATGGAATATCTGAGAACTGAACTGGATGCATTAGGCCTGAAGCGGGTTCCGTCGCATGCGAACTTCATTTTGATCGAAATGGGAAGCGCCGATGAGGTCACGCGAGTTTGGAACGGACTGCTAAAACACGGCATAGCAATTCGCCCCTTGGTATCTTTCGGTTTGCCTACCTGTTTGCGTATAACCATCGGCACACCCGAAGAGTGTGAATTGCTGATAGCCGCACTGAAAGCCATTCTTTGAGCTTTCATGTTGCCAAGAAGAAATGCGGATTAAGTCTTAAAACGGGCTAACTTTTCACGAATCCGGCCTACAATAACCAGCATCGTAATCAAACGAACGTTCGACTCGAGCGTTCATAAAAACGAACTGTGTTTACTGGAGAGTGATATGTCTACTACATTACAAAAAACCGAAGTTAAGCCTACATGGAAGCCTGAGCAAATGCATGAAATGTATTCGCGCATGATGGCTAACAACATGTCAGCTGCTATGCAAGTACTCTGCAAACAAGGCGAAGGCGCTGTTAAAGAGTTCCAAGAAGCTAGCCGCAAGCCAATGTACGCTTATTTCCACAAATTGGGCGTCAAGACCCCAATCGAAATCCTCAAAGCTAAAGCTGAACTCGAATCAAACATCTTCGGTTCAAAGATCGAAGTTTGGGGCGACGACAAAGAAGCTACTCTTCACTACAATTCCTGCGGAATGTGGAATGCAATGAAAGAGCACGGCATGCCTAAAGAGCAAGAAGCCAAAATGTGCGCTTCCATGGAACAGTGCATCTCCAGCTTCGCTGAAGAATTCGGCTGCAAAGCTGAAGTTAAATTCGAAGGCGAAAAAGCAACCATTACTCTTCGCAAGTAATCGTAGCTTTTAAAGCTCAAAAGTTCGAAAGCCCGGGCGCAAGCTCGGGCTTTCACGATTGTGTGGAGAATCGAATTCGAATGAGAATGGAATCGTCACGAGAATGGAAGTCGATAACAGGCTGATTCCACCAGGTCTTCATTCGGGCTTCCACGATTGCAGTTACTTTGAATTAGCGATACTTTGATATGCTCGCGCGATTCGCGTCGAATTTATGGAATCATTTTTGGATAAGCGATAAGGTGTTTTCAAAGGGCCACATTGCAACAATCTTCCTGGTAGTACTAAATACGGTGCTCTATGGTTTGATGGTCATGAAAGGACCTTCGTTTACTCTGGCAAACCAAACATCTCAGACATTGATCGAATGGGGCGGCAACTTTGGTCCATTGACTCTGGGACCAGAGCCATGGCGCTTGCTGACCTGCACCTTTCTACACGCCAGTCTTCCGCATTTGCTCGTTAATGTTTGCTTGATTGCATACGTCGGCAGCGAGATGGAACGCACACTCGGCACCTGGCGATACCTCTGGGTTTATCTGATTTCTGGCATTGTCGGATCATTAGTGAGCGTCGCGTTTCAACCATGGAATGTGAGCGTCGGCGCATCCGGCGCAATCTTTGGAATCTTCGGCGCCGCGTTTTCAAATGTCGGCGGCGTGCCATTCGACGAAGTTTTAGGATCGATGAAACGCCGCTTGATGGTTCTTGCCATTATGCTGGTCGTCGTAATTCTTCCTGGATATTTCATACCAGGCATCGATAACTCAGCGCATTTCGGCGGACTGTTCGCGGGTCTAATTTTAGGTTTTGCATTCATCGCGAACCAGCGCAAAGATTTCCGTCCAGCCGTAATCGGCGGCATCGCCGCTGTGACATTAGGACCGCTGCTTGCATTTTTTCTAATCTTCAATCAGTACCGCGACGACCCGCGTCTCAAGAGCCAGCCGTTGTATGTGCACGGCGAAGCGGCTCTGGCTGACAAAAAATATGATGTCGCACTTCAAGATTTTGAAACTGCAATAACGGCTTTAGGCGATGACGAAAAGTATAAAAAAGAAAAATCCGCTGCTCTGAAAGGCAAAACAGGAGCTTTAATTCAACTGAAACGGTACGACGAAGCTCTAGCTACCATCAGCGTTAACGAAACTCTGGCGGAAAAGAAAACGCCGCTGCTTGCCACCAAAGCCTTGATCATGCAACGCCTCGGAAAATATCCGGAAGCGATTGCTTTGTACAAAGAAGCTGCTGAACAAGAACCGGATAATGGCGGTATCAGTAACGACATGGCATGGGCGCAAGCAGCCATGGGCGATCTGGATGAAGCGCTTATAAACGTGAACAAAGCGCTGGCAAAAAATGACAAACAAACCAGCGCGCTCGATACTCGCGGCACTGTTTACTTGCTGCAAAAAAATTACGATGCCGCCATCAAGGATTTTGACCGAGCGCTCAGTCTCAATCCAAAAGAAGGCGCTGCCTATTTTCACCGTGCCGGAGCGAACTTGCAGAAGGGCGAAGATGAGGAGTGCGACAACGATTTGAAGGCCGCTAAGGAATTGAAATACGAACCTGATCCGTGGGAGCCGAAGTCTTTTCCGGACCTGGTGGCACGTTTGAACAAGATCTAGATCACTCACGAATTCTGATTGAGAAGGAATTTGAAAATGTGCCTGTGGGCCACATTAATCGCCCATTTAATGTGGTCCACAGGCACATTTCTACTTTTGGGCATTTTGGGTTAGAAATTTTGGTTCGACATCTGTAGTAGGAGGAGTGCAAGACAAACGATCAAACACCGCGACAGATTCAACTCACTGAAGGAACCCGCCCATGTCCTTGACGGTGTCTTCCTTGACGAAGAGTTGATATTCGCTGTCTACTCGTTTAAATCCAACAGGCTTATCGAAAAGTTTCGGATCCGCTTTGTCTGATTTGGAATATTTGAGCGTGTCGAACAAACGTTCCTTTCCACGTCCTCTTGTTACTTCCATACGAACAGGCATTCCATGGCCACCCGGCAAATGCATCGTTGTGGAAATAAACCGGCACATTTCTTCCGAGACCGGAATATCTTTGGTAAACCAAACTTCCTTGGCGACTTTTTTGCTAGGTACATTAAAGCCTTTAGTATTGAGACCGGCGATCTTCTCACTGTGTCCGGATTCTGTAATGTTCAAAGGATTTTTGTCTTTGTATTTTTCAGACCATTTTTTATATGGCAGCTCGATAAACTTTTTAGTGCTGGTATCAAATATGATGGCGTCGAATTTAGGACTGGTAACAATAGCAGTCAGTGACTTCATCTTAATCCGCACACCGCGCTGGTTTACAACAAGCTGGCCGCGCCCGGCTTCGTCGGAAATTTGATCTAACGTCCAGGTGGTTTCTTTTTTAGCCGCCGCTCTGGTGGCACCTTTTGCATCAACCGGCAAAGAAGTTGTTAGCAAACACATCAAAAAAAGAAATGCCGGCACGTCGGATAAATGAAACCGAGAGGGCGTGAAACGAGGGCTCCGCTCATTTATTTCGAGAGATTCCCCCCCAACAGATTCTCGATCGCGGCTTGAGGAAAATGCTGAATCGGCTTGTCGGGCAATCGTTTTACCGTTGTGATGATGTCTATTCAATTGGCTCTGCCTGCAAAAGGAATGACGGTCTTGGGTATAAATAAATAAGAGTAGGAATCGCCATTATATCTAATTGAGAGACAGGTTAAACCCTGCATGGCTAACGACGTGGATCACAACGATCAAAAGCTTTGTCCCGATTGCGGTGAAACGCACAGCGCGGGACTAGCCCAACGTGCCTGCACCGTCGACGGTGCCATTGCCGACAAGAAGAGCGGAGACGAAAAAAAGGGCGACGTGATTTCTTTCGCGCCCGAAGATCCCCTTCCGCCGCCGAATGATCTGAGGTTCAGACGGCCGTCCCAGCATCAGTCCGCATCGGTTTCGTCGCTGCCCGATTCTCCTTCTGTTTCGCCGTCTTCTGCTTCGCCTACATCCGTTTCGTCCGACCAGAATCACAACACCGGCGGATTCGACCCAACCGTTCGACGCCAGCTATCGTCAATTCGACACGACGGCGCTCCCGAGGACCTTGTAGGTCACACGCTTTCTGACAGATATGTTCTGCTCGAACTGATCGGACAGGGCGGCATGAGCGCAGTGTACAAATCCAAGGACGTGAAGTTAAACAAGTTCTTGGCCGTCAAAATACTCTTGCCACACTTGATGACGAACACACTGAGCCTTCAACGATTTCAGGTCGAAGCACAGGCAGCGAGCAGTTTGTCACATCCAAACTTGATCGTCACCCATGACTTCGGTATAACTGCCGACGGTCGTCCATATCTAGTGATGGAACTTCTCGACGGTCAATCACTATCCGATCTTCTGAAAGACGAAAAGCGTCTGTCCATCGACAGAGCCGTCCCGATATTCATACAAATTTGCGATGCCCTCTCCCATGCGCATGGCAAGGGCGTTTTGCACCGCGACTTGAAACCCAGCAATGTGATGATTAGCACCACTGGCAATGGCGTCGATTTTGTCAGACTGCTCGATTTCGGAATTGCAAAAGTATTGCCGGCAGAAGGTGCTGAGTCAATGGGACTGACCCAGACCGGCGAAGTGTTCGGCAGCCCCAATTATATGAGCCCCGAACAATGCCAGGGCATGCGCGTTGACGCACGCGCCGATGTTTATTCCATGGGCTGCTTGATGTACGAAATATTGGCCGGTCGACCTCCGCTAGTTGGCGACAACATCATGGACACGTTACTGAAACAGATGAACGATCCGCCACCGGGTTTTCGTTCTATCGATCCGAATCTAGACATCCCTCACCAACTCGAGTTGATGATTTTCAAAGCGCTGGCAAAAGGTCCAAACGACAGATACCCTTCTGCCGAGGCACTAGGAGCGGCTCTTAGAAGCTTCCAGCAAAATGTCACTGTACTCTTATTGAAGCATCTGCAAGATCGCTGGCAAATGGTCAAATTCAAAATTCGACCATTCAAAAAACGCGAAAAGAAAATGCTTTTGTTCGCTGGCATAGTAACCCTGATGCTCTTAATGGTGTCCTCGAAGTTATTGAGTTCATATTTAGAAATTAGCGTGCCGTCAGTTTCCGCGGCCAATAAAATTTTCATGCCGGAGCCCGCACCACCACCATCAGCCCGCTTACCTCAAGAGCCACTGTTCATGCGCGATCTCATACATCAGGAACGGATGCTGCTGGAAAATCCAAACTCACAAGCTTACGATGAATATACGCGCACGATTCAAGAGATGGCAGCTGGATACGCTAACTCCGGACATTTCAAAGAAGCGGCGAACCGGTATCGCGTCTTGTTGGATTTGATAATTAAGAACGATGGCAAAAAATCCGCGCCCGCGAAAATAACTTCAGAGAAGCTTGCTGACTGCCTCTTCAAGATTGGACTCTACAAAGAAGCTGAGAAAATTTACGCTGAACTGCTCGTCGACGTTCGCATGAGTTACGAAGAAAAACGTGTTCACAGCAACGAGCTGCGATTGAAACACGCGACCTCACTCTATGCACAAGAGCGCTACTCGGAGGCCGCGCCTGAGTTCCAACGGGCGCTGCGAAGCAGTGACGACAGCACTCGATTTGATAATCCCGACTACGCCATCACGGCAGCTAGACTGGCCGAGTGCTACAGAATGAGAAAGCTCTGGCTCGATGCAATCAGGCAATACGAGAATTCATCCGCCGCATACAAACACCTTATACAAGACGGCTCGTACTTCGCGAGCAACAATCGCAGCGAGGCACGCAGCGCGCTCGTCGATTACTACCGCGCCTTGTGTTTGTTCAAACTGGATAAACTCGAGGCCGCAGAAAAAGCATACAAAGCGGCAATTCCTCGTTTGAAGAAACTTCCGGGACCGGCACAGGAACTGACTGTCGCCGCGCTAATGCAATACGCCGACATCCAGTGGCGCCAAGGAAAATACTTCTACGCGATCGGCACCAGAATGAAAGCACGCGATATGCAGAAACTTCTGACTGAATGATACGCTTCAAAAACCAGCGTTTTCATTTTGCACGCGGCAACGGTTCTGCGCGCGACAAAACATTTCGCACTCCACGATCCACAAATATTCTTCAGAATGAAACGACTTCCGCGCGCTTAAAGATTACCGCGGCTCTCTTGTTCTCTCTCAATCGATTCGAAGAGTGCTTTGAAGTTGCCTTTGCCGAAGCCCTTCGCGCCTTTTCTTTGAATCACTTCGAAGAACAAAGTCGGTCTATCTTCTACCGGTTTCGTGAAGATCTGAAGCAGATAACCATCAGATTCACGATCAACCAGAATACCCAATTTTGCAAGCTCTTCGATGTCTTCGTCAATCTCGCCAACGCGCTCAGGAAGCGAATCATAATACGAGCGAGGCACTTTGAGAAACTCGATACCACGCGCATGCAATGCCGCAACTGTTCCAATGATGTCTCTTGTCGCAATCGCGATATGTTGAACGCCAGGAGCGAGATAATAATCGAGATACTCTTGAATCTGCGATTTGCGAACGCCGATTGCAGGCTCGTTGATAGGCAACTTCACTGAGCCTGTTTTGTTCGACATCACCTTCGATACCAGTGAAGAATACTTGGTCGAGATATCGTTGGCATCGAAGTATTGATAGACGTAGAAACCAAAAACATCTTTGTAGAAATCAACCCAGTAATCCATGCGCTCGACTTCGACGTTGCCGACGCAATGATCGATCGCTGCCAGACCGACGCCACCATCGACTTTGCCTTCAATCGGTTTAAAACCGGGAGCAAAATTACCTTTGTAATTTTGACGCTCGATAAACGTGTGAATGGTGTCGCCATAAGTGTGCACCGCGGCAGTCGTCATGGTTCCGTATTCATCGCTCTCGGTGAGCGGTTCTGCAAAACTCTTAGCACCACGGGCGATGGCAGTCTCGTAGCACTTCTTAGCGTCACGAACACGAAGCGCGATTGATTTAACACCATCGCCGTGTTTGTGAACGTGCTGTGCGACTTCGTCATCGGCATTCAGCGCACCGGTTATAACCAGCCGCACTCCGCCTTGTTGAAGCACGTAGGAAACTTTGTCACGTCGTCCTGTTTCCAGTCCGCGGAAGCCGACGATGTCGAAACCGAATCCGTGATGATAGTAGTAACAAGCTTGTAGCGCATTGCCGACAAAAAACTCGACGTGATCGAAACCGTCAATTGCGATTTCTTCCACGGCAGTTTTCTCTGCTTGACGCTCCATCTCTTTAACCATCGGAAATCTCCCCCGAATGCGACATGTGGCCCTTCGAGCTTAATTGTACGATACAAGCCGCTTACTTAGCGGTTTTTTCGAGTTCCTTAAGAAGCGATTTAGCATCGGCCTGTTCCGGCCTCTTCTCCAAAACTTTTTTGACTTCTACAAGCGCTTCGTCTTTCTGACCGGATTCGCTGTAAGCCTTAGCCAATCCCAATCTTACGGAGCCGAGCAACTGCACCATCGTGTCTTGACCGAATTCTCCCGTTGCAGTTTCTAGATTGCCAACCAGTTTTTTGTAGTAGACAATCGAACCTTTAGCATCTCCGGATTTGCGCAAAGACTCTGCCAGTTTGAACGTTTGCATCGAGCTGAATTGATTACTGCTGTGCGCGCGGCGGAAATGCACGACGGCTTCCTTGTGCTTGCCGAAGTGGTCTTTGACTTGACCCATCATGAATTGCACAGACGAGATGCCGGTGTATTTATTGTCGAGTTCTTCGAGCATTTTCATCGCGGCTGCTTCGTCTTTATCGTTAACCGCTTTACGCCAGGCTTTCAGACAGCCATCGGCGACAGCCTGTTCTTTAAAAATGTTCTGTTCGTACGTAACTTGAGATCCACTGTTCGGATCATTTGAAGGCAGTTTTGCTTGTTGCTCCGGAGTCGGCTTGTCAGCGTACTTTAGCTCTTTCAAATTCTCAGAGGACATGCTTCCATGACACGAGGTCAAAGTCACTAACGCTAGAATCCCGCTCAAATAACTACTGAGTTTTATCGGCCGACGAATTGCTGCTTGAAAGCGTGACTGTTTATGAGCCATTGAGTTTATTTAGCCTAATGCTGGAGAACCGAATGACCGAAGCCATCGACCTCTTGTCCTTTTTCCAATCTTGATGCCGACAATCCACGCGACAGATTTTCATCCGGTAAAGGCAGCGGAACATCGTGCTCCGTCGTGTGGTGCGTATCTAGAACTCTTCTGCTGGCGTGCTCTCCACGCGACTTCGACTGCAAATAACGAATGCGATTGTTGACCTTCGCGACAAATTTCGGCGGAACCGCATTATCGAAGACCAGCTCCACAAGCACCTTTGAAGCATGAAAGTACTGCCCCTGACATTCCAGCAATTCGGAAAGTGCAACGCGCAACATCATCTCTTTAGGCTTGTCCGTCATCAAGTGCGTGAGCCGCTTAACGCCCTCGGCCAGCGACTTCGCGTCAGGTGAACACAAAGTGATTTGGTGATACGCCATGTAATAAGAAGGATCGATTTCAGTCGCCCCTAAATATTCGCGAATTGCGTCTTCAGTGCGGCCTGCGCGTTTGAGCGCTTCGGCATACTTATATTTCAGCGGTGCGCTAGCTGGATTCGAATCCGAAGATTCACGAGCCTGTTCAACCGTTGGTTGATTAGCTTCTGGATTAGCACCATCGACTGCATAAGCAGGTCCGACTCCCAGAGCCAATCCTGCGATGAGACATGCAATTACGAGTGGGTGTTTGGTGGCAATTTTGGTGCGCATCTGAACAGAACTCCACTCCTCGGTATCCTTAAAATCCATCAAAAACAATTTGCGGGTCGCGGCCCCTAATGGCAGCGTCGCACGGGCTAAAGGGGGTTATAGTTGATCTTTCCGCCGTTTGTCAACAACACGCTTCATGCCTTACGGATGAACAGACTATAGCTGTCCTCGGAAAGTTTCACAGTGTCCTCAATCGCGTGCCCTTCTGATTGTACGCTCGACGTAACGCTTTCAAGAGGTTCACCGCCATCGAGTGTAACCTTCAAAAGGTCGCCACTGCCTATCTTGTCGAGAAACAGTCGAGTTTTGACAAAATTCATCGGACAAGCCACACCTGTTAAGTCCAGCTCGTAATCAGCCATCTAAAGCCTCCTCTTTCATTTTTGTTCAACTTCATCCAGATCACCAGCGGCGAAACAGGTCTCTGGAAAGCACCTGTGCGGCTCAGGACAGAATGTGACGTTAGGATATTTGACCCATTCCTTCTTAAAACACGGTCGCGAAAGAACGTAATCTTTAATCCCCGTGAGCACATCCTCTGCCGAGCGCCCACTATCCGCCCCCGAGCAGATAAGACAAAACATCTCATCGATGTTGCCGAGAGCAAGATTTATCACTTGTTTTCTCAGGCAAAGCGGCGCCGAGCACGTATTACAGTGCGATTGACCGCCTTCGATAAGCTCTGAATTGTTGACTTGATCGCTCACGAATCAAATAGGAAACGTCAGGGTCTGATGTGCAAGAATTTATTTCATGGACCGCCGTACATGAAGTCAGGTTAGCAGGAAAAACTTACTCTTACTCAGTGCTGAAACCCATCTACATAAAGTGTTTTCTGTCGTCGGCAATTTTGCTCGGCGCTTCTGCGCCTGCGCTCGCTCAAATGGCAGGCGTCAAGCCACAGTCCATGCCGCCCACTTCAAAGAGTAAAACACGAGAACAGTCTGGTAGGGCAGAAACGTTTGGAGCCGGCAGTAAGCCTGCGGCGACGACCAAGCCCGGCACCGCGAAGAAGACCAGTCCGGCAGTCGAGAGCGTAGAACCGGGTCAGGCAGAACCTGTTCAAGCCGTCGACTCAGCAAAGCAAATTCCGGCTGAAAATCAAACAACGCCGCCGACAACAGATCGTGACGACGACGTTCGAGACGAAAGCGTGTCAGGCAGCGAACCTCCGCAAGGTTCAAAACCAGGTTCCAAAACCGGAGTTAACGCAAACACCAAAAACGCAGCTTCGTCGAAAGACACCACTCCGTCGACAACGGCTGCACAGGCTGGTTCTGGGAAGTCCACTTCGCCGGCGGGCAGTTCAAAAACCACTTCTAAAGCAACAGCAAAGAACGCGGCGACCGCGAAAGGCGCGGCGAAAACGACTGGACAGCCGGGTTCCGGAACACAACCATCCGATGCAAGCGTGCCGGAAACTTCTGCGCAGCCTAATACAGCTAACGACAAGCAAATAGAAGGAATAGAAAGAACGGCGCCACCAGCCGGTTCTGGAACGGCAGCACAAGCTAGTTCTACTGCGCCGCCACAAAACGGTTCTGCCACACCACCGCAGGCTGCGACTACGCAACCGCCGCAGCAGGCTGGTTATCCGCCTCAAGCGCCGACGAAACTACCAGCAATTCCACAGATTCAAAGGTCGCCTTACGGCACACAGCCCTATCCACCGCAGTATCAGCAACCAGGATATCCGGCTCAGTATCCGTATGCACAACAGCAATACCGCCCGCCACAAGCCTATCCCGGACAACCTTATGGTCAATCATATCCGGGTCAACCTTATGCAGGGCAGCCATATTCGCCCTACCAGGGCGGACCTCCAGCGTATCAACCGCCGCCGGCACAAGCATATCCTCCCGGCACGGCAGAGCCCTTCAGCACGCTGAAACGCCAGTATCCGGCGCAGACACCGCCGCAAACCTATCCCGGCTATCCGATGCAACAACAAGGATATCCGGGACAACAACCAGGATATCCGGCTCAACAAGCCTATCCGCAGCAATGGCAACAACAACCGCGCCAATATTATCCCAATCAACAGTATCCCGGACAACAGCCTGGTCAGCCAGGACAGCCGTTCTACAACCCGTCTGCTCAGGCTCCGCCAGGCGATCCGGCCAGACAAATGCCCGCTCAGCCAGCTCAAAGTCTTCCTCCGGCTCAGAGCCAGCCACAACAACAGCCACAACAACAACAACAACAACAAGCACAACAAACCCCGCCGTCAGAAACGACGCAAACCGGACAGCAAAACGGACAGCAACCTGCCCAGCTCACTCCGAACACTGCGCCTGCACAACCCGCCGCTCAAAATGCCACACCACCGCAATCGGCTTCGATGCCCGGTTACAGCGCACCAAGCGGCGACAACATGACGGAATTTCTCGCGAAAGTAGCTGCTGGGCGACAAATGATCTCGAGTGGCAATCCCGCTTTTGCCGTCGAATCTCTGGACAAAGCCGTGAAACTACGACCTCGAAATCTCTCGGTTTATTTCTACCGAGGATTGGCTTACGACGAATCGGGCGATCCTTCCAAAGCCGTCAACAACTATATGGAATCTCTGGAGCGCGCTAAAACAGTGGGTATGGACTCAGCTGAATTGCGAACGAATCTCGGCAATTCATACATGAAGTTGAATTTTTTCAACGACGCGATTGTCGAGTATCAAAAAGCAATCGACATAGAACCAGCCAGTGGTGCGGCTCACATGCAGCTTGGTCGCGCTTATCTGACGAAAGGCGACTATCAGTCGGCGCTGAAAAGTTTGCGGCGATGCGATACGCTCGGCTATAACGATGCCAGCCTGCCTTATCTGAAAGCCCTGTCACTGGCTGCGCTCAAGCAAAAGCAAGAAGCGATTGCCGAACTCGCCCCACTGCTTACCGCAGACGCTGCATCGCGTGTTCCGCAACTCAATAAGCTCGCTGAAGATTTGAAAAACGAATTGAAATAAGAAACCGAAAGAACGAATCAAAGAATGAATCAAAGAATGAATTGGAACAACGAATTGGAAGAACGAATGGAAGAACAAACTGAAAGAACGAATTGAAATTGAACTCACCGGAATGGACGGACGCAGCCTGACAACTGCGCTTTCAAATATGGCAAAGAGGATTTGATGGCATCGCGCAAAGGACACCCTCGAACTGAGACCGACGAATTCGGCGACGTTACCATACCAGCAGGTTGCTATTGGGGTGTCGGAACGGCGCGCGCAATCGAGTTCTTCGCAGCTACTGGTCGTCCAACTCATCCGGCGCTGATCGAAGCGATTGCACAAGTAAAAAAAGCGGTTGCCATCACCAATGGTGAACTGGGTCAACTCGATCGCAAAACAGTATCTGCCATAACCCAGGTCTGCGACGAGATTCTAAGCGGACAGTGGCGAGATCAAATCGTAGTTGATGCTTTCCATGGTGGCGCCGGCATTGGTTTAATTGTCAACATAAACGAATTGATCGCCAACCGCGCATGCGAGATTCTTGGAGATCCAGTTGACGCACCAGCTTCAGTGAGCGCATCCAGGCATGTCAATCTTTCCCAATCAACCGCTGACGTTTATACAACAGCGATGCGCATCGCAATCATGAATTCGCTAAAAAAACTGCAAGTCACCGTAATCGAGATGGAGCGCCTGCTTCGACGAAAAAGTTTAGAATTCGAGCGCATCGTTAAAGTAGGAAGAACATCACTTCGTGATGATGCACCCGTCACACTAGGTCAAGAATTTAATTGCTACGGCTCCATGATCGAGCACGCACTGCGGCGAATCAAGGACGCGGGCACCAATCTGGAAGAAATCAATTTGGGTGGACGTTCTGTCGGCACCGGATTTAATACCGCCCCGGAATTTGCTGCAGCCGCCACACGCAATCTTGCACAAGTGACGAATCTCAGTCTGCGACCCGCTGAGGACTACTTCCGTTTAACTCAATCAATGAGTGATTTTGCCGCTTTATCATCCAGCCTGCGCGATCTAGCTGTCGATCTGGTCAAAATCGCAGGCGACTTAAAACTAATGAGTTCGGGACCATCAGCCGGTTTCAGCGAGATCAAGTTGTCTGACTCCTTATTGAGTTCATCTACTTTATGGGCGGGCGTGATGCCAAAGGTGGCAATTCCGCCATTAACCGAGCTGTTAATCATGGTCTGCTACGAGGTTATGGGAAACGACCACGCCGTCTGCCTTTCCGCACAAGCCGGTCAATTGGAAGCCAATGCCCTTACACCTGCGATTATCGACAATATATTGATGTCGATTTCGACGATGCAGAAAGCTCTTTCCGATTTTAACCATCATTGTTTAATCAAAATCACAGCAGATACTGCGCGATGTAAAGAACTGCTAGACAAGTCAGGCGCAATGATTGCGGCACTAACGACCGAAGTTGGTTACGAGCAAACACTTGACATTATCGACCAGGCAAAAGCCCAAGGGCAGGACGTTCGCGAGTATTTGATCAATTCAAAAGTCCTACCACGCCCAACTCTTGACAAGATCTTCCATTACAAATTTCTGACAACACCACATTTATTAAAGCCCGGAAAGCCGCAAGAGAACTCCGAAGACGATTCCAGGTGAGCGATTCGGGTTCTGTGATCGTCATATCAGATTAGTATTGTTGAAGCCTACGCTCCGTGAATTTGGTTAACATAGGACCTGCGATTGGTTCGAAACGGTTACTATCACTGATTTTTCAGTACTAGCCAAGCGCCAAAAGGCCTACCGCCGATATACGTGGAGACAAGTGCGTAATGCTGAGTGGATATAGACTCGAAGTAATAGTCGGATGTATGAGCGCCGGCAAATCGAGTGAATTGATCAGAAGAATTGAACGCGCAAGATTGGCATATTTGCCGACAATCATCGTGCGCCCCAAGACAGACACACGTTCCAAACCGAACTTCGTTGAGTCCAGAAACGGTTTAGCATCGCAAGCAATCGTGGTTGCTGAAGCCAAAGAGATTCTCAAATATTCATCACACGCAGTCGTTATCGGCATCGACGAAGCTCAATTCTTCAACGACGATTTGATTAGCGTGGTCCAGACCCTTTTAAGACAAAAGAAAAAATTGATTTGCTCAGGTCTCGACCTGGACTACCGCGGGAACGCATTTGGTCACGTTCCACAATTGATGGCGATGGCTGATCGTGTGGACAAACTTTTGGCTGTTTGCCGAAAGTGCGGATCTGACTTCGCTTGCCGCACTCAGCGTATGGTACATTCTGACGAACAAATTCTGGTCGGTGACGCTCAGTACGAGGCTCGCTGCATTCACTGCTTCGAGCCCCCTGGCGAGTACCAGCTGCGGTTAGAACTGCCGCTGTACGAAACCACACCGGTCCCGCTGGCACTCGTGCAAACAGCACCTGTCGCAAGCTAATTGGCTCAGGATCCGTTTTTACGGATCTCACTACTGGACTTCCAACGCACGTAAAACACTCGGTGAAAGCCGGGTGTTTTGCGTTTCCGGACATATTAGTGTTCTTTGCACTCCGGCAAGAGCGCACAGCAAAACATTTTCAATCAACCAACAATGATTTTTGGACGTCTGTCTGGATTCTTTTCGAATGCGCGCAGGATTTCCCGCGTCACCGGCGCCGTTTCGCCTTCGCCGAAGAATATGTATTTGAACACGTAAGCCAGTGGATGCCCTTCTGTCCAGCCGAAGTAGACGTGCGGCATGGTGTTCGTCGAATCCCTCAGATGGAGCAATATCGCCGCGATTGCGTTAGGTATGGCCGGGCACTGGCAACGCAGGATAGAATGCCCGTCGACCATGTGGCCAGTAACTTCCAGAAGTTCGTCTCCGAAGTCGGACGGATCGGTCAGCGAAACTTCCAGAAACACAAAATCTGCTTGTGCGGCGGTTAACTTATGGGTGGCGCGTGTTTCAGCTTCCTTTGGAGCGTAGTCGGTTCCATCGGGTCTATGCGCTAATAGATGAACCTCACCGTTATGATTCAGAGATTTCTGAATTAATGCTTGCCCTTGCTCATCAAAGTGCACTTCTTGGATCCGCAGTTCTAATGACCGCATCGTACGCGAGATAAGGGAGGTGAAAAGAATAGCGGCGATAAAAATCAAGGCTATCTGCAAGCCCTCCGGGCGTTCTATCATGTTTGCAATCGTCGTATACAGGAAGACCAGAAAGATAGTGCCAAAGACAAGCCGTCGCCTTCTGCTTTCATTCCACACGACAAGAGCAACTGCAAAAGCCGCAGATACGAACAGAACAAGAACACCGGTAGCGTAAGCGCCTGCTTGCGCATCCACGTCAGCATTAAAGGCGTATGTAACCAGGAGATTGATTGTTGTGAAAACGATGACGAGCGGTCTCTGCGCACGCGCCCAGTTAGGGGCCATGCCATATCGTGGCAGATATTTCGGCACCAGGTTCATCAATCCAGCCATCGCTGATGCGCCGGCAAACCAAAGTATCAGGATCGTGCTGATGTCGTATATGGTGCCGAATGTTTCACCGAAGTACTTATGTGAAAGATAGGCTAGCGCTCTGCCATTGGCGGCACCGCCGTCTTGAAACAACTGCGGCTCAATTAATGCAGTGGTGACAAAGCTGCTGGTTAACAGCAATCCGGCCATAATCAACGCTGCCGTCAGAAGCAATTTGCCGGTATTGCGGATGCGACCTGACGGATGCACCGGATCCTCGCTCGCATCCCCCTCCACCAACGGCATCACCGCCACGCCGGTCTCGAATCCTGACATACCGAGCGCCAGCTTCGGGAACAGGATAATCGATACGCCGATCATTAATGGAATATTGTGATGCTGCTGGAAAAGGTTTGTCTGCCACTGCTCAAAGTAGACGGGATGAGTAATAATCTCCGACAACGATCGGCTGATGACAATGGCATTGCAGACAACATACGCAGCGACAATAGCGACCGATATACCGATCGCTTCTTTGAAGCCTTTGAGAAAAACGCCGCCGAGAAGCAACAAAAGCACGAATGTGATGATCAAATGATCTGCCGGCCATCGAGTCACTAACGGATTTTGCACGATGTGAGCGGTGGCATCTGCCGCCGAGAGCGTGATGGTAATCACCCAACTCGTTGCAGCAAAACCCAACAATATCAAAATTAGTGTTTTACCTTGCCATCCGGGAAGCAAGCTCTCCAACATGGCAATACTGCCCTGTCCGTGCGGGCTCTCTTTTGCCACTCGCGAATATAGCGGTACCAGCCCGAACAGAGTGATGATAACGACAATGGCGGTAGCGATGGGCGACAACACGCCAGCCGCCAAGAAAGCAATTCCGGGTTGGTAACCGAGTGTGGAAAAATAGTCGACACCAGTCAGACACATCACCCTCCACCATTTGTCCTGGTGGCTCGGAGTTGCCTTTATATTTCTTCTAACGCCTTCGAAGAACCAACGACGAAATTTATTGCGAAACGTCTCCGACCGGCGTTCTGTGGTGGTCACAACTGCTCCCGCTGCCGCTGCTGTAGCAACCGAATGAAACAGTCAGCCGCGATTAAAACTCTGTCGGCATTTAACTTGAGTTTCTGTCAAGGAAGCATCAACACAAATGCGTTCAATATCAAGAAAGTATCAAGGCGGTTTGATCATGCCATTCAAGGCACATCATTCATCTGTTCGAAATCGGTACCCGATGCGCGTTTCTGTTCGAATAAACCGTGGTCGGGTCGGGTCCGACTCAGTCTTGTTTCGTAAATTGGCCACGTGCACGCGTAGCGTGTGTACATCGTCGACAAACTCGGCACCCCAGACTTTCGACAAAAGTTGTCGGTGAGTCAGAACCCGATTTCTGTACTGAATCATATACTTGAGCAGATCGTATTCTTTCGGGGTGAGGTGCACCTCTTTGCCCGCCATTATTACTTTACGATGGATGTAATCGACTTCAAGTTCGCCAACTTTGAATGTCGGTTGACTGGAATCTTCGTCACTGTTCGACAGTCTACGAACCACTGCACGCATTCGGGCAAGCAGCTCGCCCACGCCAAATGGTTTCGTCAAGTAATCGTCGGCTCCAAGGTCGAGCGCTTTGATTTTGTCTTCCTCAGTGTCCCTTACGGACAAAACGATAATCGGTATCTTCGTCCATTTCCGTAGCTCTACGCATACCTCAAACCCGTCGGTTCCGGGCATGGCCAGATCCAAGATGACAATGTCCGGAGGATGTTCTGCAGCTAAATTCAAACCTTCTTCGCCAGATGCCGCGCCTACCACGGAATAACCGGATCTCTCCAGCCCTGCTTTCAAAGCTCGGCGAATTTGCGGCTCGTCATCAATTATCAAGACTCGCATTCAGTCACACTCCTGTAGCGCTGGGCTGCCTTGTTGCAAAGGTAGCGATAGCATAAAAAGGGCTCCGCCACCTTCCCTGTTCGCCGCCGAAAGAACACCGCCATGAGCCTCTACCAGACCCTGGCAAACAGCCAATCCAATGCCAACACCTGGTACAGAGCTTTCTTGCAGCCCATATCCCCGAAAAAACGGTTCAAAAATACGCGGTAATTCATTCTCTGATAATCCACGCCCGCTATCCAGGACGCTGATTTTCGCGTGATTGTTTTCCGCACGCGTTTCAATGTGCACTGAAGAATCCGCCGGTGAGTATTTGAGAGCATTCTCTACAAGGTTTTTCAGAACTTGAACCATTTGTACGCTATCGACATTCAGGTCCGGTAGCCGTTCATCGAGCCTTACCATTATTCGTCTGTTATCCTCAACGCCTAGTGGATCGAGAACCATCCCAATCAACTCGGCAGTTTGGACGATTTCGAATTTTGGCTTCCACGCGCCTGCTTCGAGGCGTGACAAATCGAGAATGTTTCCGACGATACGATTCAAACGATCCGCTTCTTGTTCAATACCTTGATAGAGTCCTAGTTTAGTTTCCTCATCGAATGGTCGTCCTTCGCTGCGGAGAGTTGAAGCTGAGGCCTTGATCGACGTCAAAGGGCTGCGAAAATCATGTGATACCATCGACAATAGAGCCGTCTTCAGTCGGTCAGCATCCGCTAAGGCCGCCACTCTTGTTTGAATTTGCATCAATTGGTCGCGCTGTAATATTACAGCAGTGTGATTGACCAGCGATTCCACAATTGATTTCTGCGCACTCGTCAATGTGTTTGATGGGTGCAATTGCAGAAACACAGAACCAAACTTGGTGTCATTCATGTCGATAGAAAAAACCATGTTGCCGTCCGACCCGCCAATGGCTGGATTAATATCTTGGTCAGGTGGATATAACGACGCGATTGTGCTGACACCCTCTTTGGAAAGAATTACGGCAGCGGCCTCCAGGTTAACCACTTTCGCAATCTGTTTCAGGACCTCGTTCAATGCTGAGTTTGCGTCGAGCTTTGATGCGATTGCCCAGCTGGCTTCCGACAGGGCTGTCGCTTGCCGTTGATGTTCACGCGCTTCAGAAGCTCTCATTTTGAGCAGAGCCATCAGTTGGCCGGTCACGATGGCCGTGAACAGAAACATGCAAAGGGCAATCCATTCGCTAGGTTCGTGCACAGTGAATGTTTGACGAGGTGTGACGAAAAACCAGTTGAATGCCAAAAATGAGCATACAGAAGCCCATATGGCCGCGCCGCGGCCCGAGAACAAAGCAGACAGAATGACTATAAGCAGATAAAGGATGGGGACACTGGCAGGACTCGCGTCTAAATGACATTTCGCTATGATCCACGTCAGTAGCGCCGCGCCGACGCTCACAAAAAAACAATGAAGCACCCGTTCTAATAAGGCAGTTTTTTTCAAATCTTCGCTCATCCGTTGCTTCCACAACTAGATATTCTCTCAACAATAAGTGCGGATTAGCCAAGCTCAACGACTCTTATTCAATCCAACCAGCTACAACAATCTTCATTAAACCGAACTCGGCGGGCTATTTTGTTACCCGTTCGTTGTCAAGGGCATTACTAATTAGGCCAGTTTTTATGCAGTGGAGCGAAAACAATATGTTCACGTCCAAATTGAAGGATTTTGCGATCATCAAATTATTCGCAAACTTGTTCAGTCCAAGGAGAAAGAGACAAGCTACAGAAAGCCCATGGTTACAGGATCTAGACGACCGCATTACTAACTCGATGCAAAATTCAGCAAACGCCGCTAACGAAGCGGAAGAGCAAATGCGTCAGTTGTGTAATGAAGTCCAGGCGGAACTCAACGAATCCGATCGCGTGGTTGTTCGCAAAGAACGGCGCCACGTCGACGCCACATCAGTTGATATGAAAGCGTGGTGGGGCGGAGCAGTCGCTACATGGGATCCAATCGATGGCAAAAACCTCGATTCGATCAACCAACAACGTCGTCCTCGCAAGGCGAAATGGTTCGATTCAGCACCTGGAAGCGATCTCGGTCGCCCTAAATAAACGCCGGATAGGATATGACATTCGATTTATCAAAAACGGTTAACGCTTATCAGCAATTCGTTACAGAAGAAAATCTCGAATAGGCGGCTTATAAAATCCATCCTCCGAACCCGACATCTCCAAAACCACAAATCCCGAAATCCTCACCATCGACGGAGATTGGTCGCATTCGATTGACTACATCTATTGGTCATTGAGCGACTTGAAACCACGCCCTCTTGACAGCACGTGAAAGGCGAGAAGTTCCGCAAATGGCGCTAGTGCCACATCTCGAAAGTTTCATAATCCTGTCGCGGTGGTAGGATAGACTTGGTGTCTTAGCGAAGGACACGGAAAGTATCTGTGGCGATAGAGCTTACAACTCCACATCGTCATCTTGTGGAGGGATTCCATGTTAGGGCGACTATCAGCCGGACTAGTTATCGCACTAGTTTCGATCACAACAGCCAGTGACGCGTCAGCCGCGACAACGACTACTACTAAGTCGAAAGTTCAGACGACCACTGCCACTCATAAGCTTTCAGCATCGGTAACTAAACATCAGACTAAACCACGGCGCATTTCTTATCGCCATCGTGGCAAAAGTTATTTGGTACCACCACCGCCACCATATGCTCCGTCGATTCTTCCTGAATTGGCATACGCGAGACATCATCGTGGTGCAAAACACGTTGTTCAACAGCAACCAGAAAAGGTAGAGAGCAGATACACAAAACTCGGCGTTCAATCGGCTGAAGGATATGAAGATCCAGAACCAGTCAAAGCCAACAAATACGTGACGTACTGGAACAAAAGCTAGTCCATCTACGCGCTGCAAAAATAAGGAAGAGCGAAGTGGTTACTTCGCTCTTCGTGTTTCTGATGCTGATTCAGACTAGTTTTTAAATGCGTCTGAATGATGTTGACTCACGCGTTTCTTATTCAGAGCGGTTCGAATTTGAACGAATCGGTTCCTACTCAGAACGGATCACTTCCTACTCAGAACGGATCGGTACTTATCCGAACGGATCGTATTCCGCGCCGCGTTTAAACGCGCTCGATGATCATTGCGATGCCCATGCCGCCGCCGATGCAGAGACTGACACAGCCGTAACGAGCTTTGCGACGTTGCAGTTCCAACGAAAGCGTGAGAAGCAAACGCGCACCAGTAGCGCCGAACGGATGTCCGACGGCGATAGCGCCGCCGTTGACGTTCACTTTATTGCGATCAAGTTTTGCTTCTTTCTCACAAGCAAGGTACTGAGCGGCAAAAGCTTCGTTGATTTCGAACAAGTCGATATCTTCGAGTTTCAGTTTCGCTTTCTCAAGAGCCAAAGGAATGGCCGGAACCGGACCGATTCCCATGATGCGAGGCGGAACGCCCGTCACCGCCCATGACACCACCCGAGACAACGGAGCCAAACCACGTTTCTTGGCTTCGTCTTCGCTCATCACAACAAGTGCGGAGGCACCATCGACAATACCGCAGGCATTGCCGGCTGTAACCGAGCCATCTTTCTTGAATGCCGGTTTGAGCTTGGTGAGCCCTTCTATGACGGTGTCAGGTCGGCAATGCTCATCCTTTTCTATGGATGTTTCTTTGCCTTTTCTATCTTTCAATGTGACGCCGACGATTTCGTCCTTGAAAACGCCCTTTTCCAGCGCGTCTCTAAAACGATGCTGGCTTTGAAGCGCAAATTCATCCTGCTCTTCTCGGCCGATTTTAAAATCAGAGGCGAGATTTTCAGCCGTTTCACCCATTGATGCGTTCGGAAAAGTGTCTCGAATATCGAGCCCGTCCCAAAGTTCTGAGTGACCCATACGCGCGCCCCAGCGAACACCCCAACTTATGTAAGGCGTTTGAGAAAGCGAGTCGGTACCACCGGCGACGACAATCTTGGCCTGATTGGCGTTGATCAGCATCTCGGCATGCGCCACAGCCATCACTCCTGAGCCGCACAGCAAGTTCAAAATCAACCCGGGGGTCGTTTCCTTGCATCCGCTGCGCAATGCGACGTGGCGGGCGAGATAAATTGCGTCCTTACTGGTTTGGAGAACATTCCCCATAACTACGAAGTCGACATCGTTGGCGTCAACTTTCGATTTGGACAAAGCACCTTTGGTTGCCGCAACCGCCAAATCGGTTGCACTCTGGCTGGCAAGTCCGCCGCCATAGGCTCCAAAAGCCGTTCTTGCACCATTTACTATTACTAAACTCTGAGACATATGTGTGTGATCCCTTGTGAGAACCTTCTAAAGAAAGGCTTCAATACTAAAACTTGTATCAAAGTATATGGAGTTGGCATCCACTCAAGATAAAATCTTAACTTCAAATATGGTTAAAGCTTTTTGCAATGGAGGGCTGTCCCTTGGCCAAGGTTGGAGTTCCAAAAGAAATTAAAGATCACGAGTATCGTGTATCCCTGACGCTCGCGGGCGTCAGCGCCCTCCTCGCGGAAGGACATTCCGTTTACGTAGAGAAAAACGCTGGTGTCGGAAGCGGTATCACTGACGACGAATACAAAGCTGCAGGCGCGAAAATTATGCCTGACGCAGCCGCGGTTTTCCAAGAAGCTGACTTGATCTTCAAGGTCAAAGAACCACAAGCTTCCGAACTTCCGATGCTCCGAAAAGGACAAATCCTTTATACATATCTGCACCTTGCAGCTGACCCGAAACTGGCAGTAGATCTCGCCAAGACCGGCGCCACATGCGTCGCTTATGAGACCGTACAAACAGCAAACGGCGCCCTTCCTTTGCTCACACCAATGAGCGAAATCGCAGGTCGTCTGGCTACGCAAATCGGTGCCAACTACCTTGAACGTCCAATGGGCGGAAGAGGCGTGTTGCTCGGCGGCGTACCCGGCGTAGAACCGGGCGAAGTCGTCATCATCGGCGGCGGTGTAGTCGGAACCAACGCAGCCAAAATCGCTCTGGGTCTCGGCGCTCGCGTAACCCTCTTCGATCTGTCACTCGATCGTTTGAGATACCTTGATGATGTGTTCAACGGACAATTGAGAACCGTATACTCGGTGGGCAAATATTTGGAAGAATTGCTTCCACAAGCCGACCTGGTAATCGGCGCTGTTCTCATCCCTGGCAAACAAGCTCCACGAATCGTCACGAAAGAGATGGTCAAGAGCATGAAGCAAGGTTCCGTCATTGTCGACGTATCCGTCGACCAGGGCGGTTGCATCGAGACCATCCACTCGACAACACACTCAGCACCAACTTACTTGTACGAAGGCGTTCTCCACTACGGCGTCGCCAACATCCCTGGCGCTGTGCCATGGACTTCGACTCGTGCATTGACCAACGCCACCATGAGCTACGGCTTGAAACTCGCCAGACACGGCTACAAAGCCTGTGAAGACGATCCAGCGCTCGCCAAAGGCGTCAACATCCACTCCGGCGAAATCGTCCACGCCGGCGTACTCGAAGCAGTCGGCCAACCAGCCGCCGTTTAAGCATCAAAACACAAGCCGGGTGGCTTGTCAGAAAAATCGCAAGAAATTCTGACAGCTCCCGGCTTTGCTTTTGGTCTCAATCAGGAGTTCTGGAATCTGACAGATGAGCACACTTACCTTCGCTTCGTGGAATGTGAACGGCGTTCGCGCCGTCGCCAAAAAAGGCTTTTATGAATGGCTGGATAAACACAAGCCAGACATCGTAGGCATTCAAGAAACCAAGATCTCGGCAGACCAACTCGTCCCGGACATCTCTGCGCCACGGGGCTACGTCAGCTATTGGAGTCACGCCGAGAAACGGGGTTATAGCGGAGTAGCGCTGTTCGTTCGCGAAAAGCCTCTGTCCATCAGTGAAGGAATCGGCTCACCCAAGTTCGACAAAGAAGGTCGGACACTAGTGGCTGATTACGGCGATTTTGTTCTATTGAACATCTATTACCCAAACGGCAAAGCCAGCGAAGACCGGCTCAGTTTCAAGCTCGGCTTTTATGACGCTTTTCTGACATACGCGCAAAAGCTACGAAAGCAAGGCAAGAAGCTGATCATCTGCGGCGACTTCAACACCGCCCACAAAGAAATCGACCTGGACTCGCCAAAGCGCAACGTGAATATCTCCGGTTTTCTGCCGTCAGAACGCGCCTGGATGGATAAATTCGTCAGCAAAGGTTATATCGATACCTTCCGAGAAGTAGACGCCAACCCGAAAAACTACACCTGGTGGCATGTCATGACTGGCGCCCGCGCGCGGAACGTAGGCTGGCGCATCGACTACTTCTTCGTCGGCGACGAACTCAAGCACAATTTAAACCACGCCGGCATTCAGCACGACATTCTCGGATCTGACCATTGCCCGGTCACATTAACGCTCAATTTTTGAATCTGACGCGTTTTACGATCGAGGGATTTGAACTCGATTTCTATCTGACAGTTTTGTCTGACCGTTTAGTCCTCCCGGTCGACCGTCAAAAAATTATCGGTCCATTGTCCGCAAACAGGTAACGTTTCTTGAGTTACGGTCAGGATGCAATAAAGTTTTCGGGTCAGATCAGATATAAATTCTCCATATGTGGATAAACATTGGAGAGCACTGTTTTAGAACAACGCTCTCTAAACTACACGGGGCAGCATGAGCAAAGACTTTGACAAGTTGATGGAATCGGCCACAGAGGCACTCCAAAACGAGAATTTGGCTCAGGCAGAGACGATGTTCAAGGCGGCGCTTTGGGAAGCGGAGCGCTCCAAAGATCCACTGACTGTGGCGATGGTTCTGGACCGTCTTGCAGAGGTCTATTTCGAGCAGACCAATTATGAAGAAGCAGAGCCGCTGTATCGACGAGCGCTTGAACTTCGCGAGAAGGAACTCAGTCCGCAGCACGAAGATATTGTTCAAAGTTTGAACAATCTGTCAGCAGTTTATTTTTTCCAAGAGCGATATGACAAAGCCGAGCCAATTTGCACGCGGCTGACTGAGATTTATGAGCAGGTCTTAGGACCAAACAATCCAGAAGTCGCGACTAGTTACAGCAATCTGGCGCTGCTCTATGCCGCTCAACAGAAATTCGGCGCTGCCGAAGCGCTCTACAAGCGCTCCTTGGAATTGAAAGCAAAAGCGTTGGGCGACGATCACCCTGAAGTCGGCGACATTTTGCACAATCTTGGCACTTTGTACGTTTCTGACGAGCGCTATGAAGAAGCGGAACAGATGCTTCGCAAGGCGATGAATGTTCTGGAAGTGGCTCTGGGACCAGACCATCCTGACCTGGAAGGTTTGATTCTGAACTTCGCCAACGTGCTCGACCGCAACAACAGCGGCTATGAAGCCATGAAGATGTACGAGCGCATACTCTCACTCAAAGAATTACAGCTCGGACCAACGCATCCTGACGTCGTTGAGATGATAACAAACATCGCGACTGGTTATGCGCGAATCTCGAAACACCAGGAAGCAGAGCGCTTTTACAAACGTGCTCTCGCGATCAAAGAGCGCTCGCAATCGAAGAAAACCCCAGAGGGTGCCGAACTTCTTGCACATCTCGGCAAACTTTATCGCGATCAAAACAAATTACCGCAAGCCGAGGCCTTCTTCACCGAAGCTCTGACAATTTGCGAACAATCGGTCGGACCAAACCACCGCGAAACCGAATATCGAATTCGTGACTTGGCTGGTTTCTATCAGTCTTACAATCGACATACCAAAGCGGAACCGTTCTATAAACGCATTGTTGATATCAAAGAAAAAACGCTCGGCAAAGAACATCCGGATGCGCTATACGCAGTGGGTGAATTCGGGCAGTGTCTAATCGATCAACAAAAATCGGTAGAAGCAGAAAAGCTCTTCAGAGATCTGGTCGCGACGCGACAGAAAGTGCTTGGAGCGGAGCACGCGGACGTCGGTCAAGGTTTGCATGGATTGGCTGAAGCGCTGCGACAACTCAAAAAATATGACGAAGCAGAAGAACTCTACCGCCGCGCCATCGACGTGAAAACGCGAGCACTCGGACCGCAAGATATCAGCGTCGCGGATTCGCTTTTGGCATACTCCACGTTGTTGGAACAAACCTATCGCGAAGACGAAGCCGTTCACTGGAAATCGTGCGCCCAAGCCATTTTCGACAATGAACGCGCGGCGACTTACAAATAAATCCGATCAATTAGGAACCGAGTCAGCCCTTGATTTAGACACTCCATCGGCAGTTGACCTTGGCACCACATCCGCAGCTTGATTCCCCAGCGGATCAGATTTTGCTCGTCGTTTAGAAGATCGCGAAGAACGTGTCAGCGGCGGCGGCGGCTGACATTGCAGTTCAACGTACTCTGCAAATTCTTTTTCGGCATTCAGCAATTCCGTTTTCGCCGCAGCTTCTTTCTCCGCCTTTAATCGCGCCGCGGTGCGCGCCTCCACACCCCGCGCACAGAGCCAGATTTCGAGGAAGAGTGCAAGATATGGCAAGAAAGAAATTTCTAGAGACGTTGTATGCAGAACAAATAATCCAATCAAAGTTCTAGAAAAGGCGCCGGAGGCATTCGTTCCCCAGCGCCTCACTCCGTCCAGCATCAGATACAGTGATAACAAGATCAAAATCAAGTTGAGAATCTCCGGCGCGATCGCGAGCCAGAAGATTATGGTGTCCAAAGTTGCGACAGCGCAGTTGACGGATTCTTCGCGGACCGAAGCGAAACACGCCAGGGGAGCGAAGATGATACAAGCAATAAGAAATACTTTGAGGATTAGTAAAGTTCGGCGCATGAGATTAACTCCACAGAATACCGTAGAGGAACTGGACATTACGCAACTCAGACATGCCACTACACACGGTGCTATATTTGCGTGCTCAAACTTGAGTACTCAACTGTAGCGATCAATGTGAACGCTCACAGTTGGCGCTCCATTGCGAAGGCACGCGACACCGGCCATGACAGCGCGCTGTGTTGCTGGTTGCAAACGCATCGCGGAGACATGCTAATGTCTCGGGCTTCATTGAGAACGCATTCACGAATGCCAAAAGGCATCGTTTAATAGCCAGCCGGATGCATCTAGATTCAGGAGAATCCTTTTGCAAAGCCAGTCGTGGACTGCGCTGCCAATGACAGCACCATATTTAGTGACTGCCCCTCACTGACAATTCAAAGTTGAACCGGGCGATGCATAAATTTGGCGGGCAATGCCAAAGCTACGACAATACGCCGAGAGTGAGTTGCTGTTTTTTTGGTAAGTTGGTCCGATTGAACGTGGACTAAAGCGTCCGCACCTAGATTAGCTCAGGGTATGCCCTATTGTCAAGGAGCAGGTTTGGTATCCGCTTATTGAACTTTTTCCATCTGGTCGATTTGCTGCTGTAATTTAGCGACTTCATCGTTAAGCGCAAGTGCCTTGTATCCTCGCAGCAATGCTTTTTGAGCGTTGACCAAACCGGGATAAATTTCGGTGGCTTTTTTGTAATTCTCAACAGCGTCCTTTGGCTTTCCGAGCTTCAAATAGGCGTCACCAGAGAGGATGTACGCATCAGTGAAATACGGATTTTGCTCGAGCGCTTTCTTCGCGAGCTCGAGTGCGGTCGTTGAATCATTTTGCTTTAGCTTGACCTGACCCAGCACCAGATACGATGCGTAGATTTTGTCATATTTAGCAAGGGCTTGACCAGCAGATTCCTCAGCGTCTTTCAGAGATCCCGAGTCGTTCAAAATGCGAGCCTTTTCGAGCAACATTTCTGCGACGAGAACTTCTTTGCCTTCGCCAAGTTTCGATGCGGCTTCGATGGCTTTCTCAATTTCGACTTTCGCTTCGGGGAACGATCCTTTCAAACGCAGAGCCCGAGCGCGTAAAGAACCCCATCTCGGATCTTCGGCAAGCTGTTCGTCAGACAAATCTCCGATCTGATTCAGAGCAAGATCTGCTTTGCCTGCTTTCAAAAGCGTCTGGACCAACGTGTACCTGAAACCTGCTTGGGTTGTTTCAGGCAAGGTTTTAAACCCTTCAATAAGTTCATTAGCGCTTTTGTCGCTGCGGTCGCTGAGCAATCGTGATTGTTGAACTAAGTATTTGTCGCCAGCACCTTTATCGGTTTCGCGCGTCATGCCGTAGAGGCTCTCGAACTGCGCCCGCGCGTCGCCGTAACGGCCTTCGACGATCAAGAGTGAAGCAAGGCTGCGAATAATGTCTTCACGTTTTGGATCATCCGGGTTTGTGCTGCCCATCAGTTGTTGCAACGCAAGTGCCGTGACGAAGCCGGCCTCGGCCTGCAAATAGTTTTCTCTTTGTGCATAGCAAAAACCTAACGCAACTAAATCTTGGACAGAACCAGGGTTGATGTTCAGCGCACGACGAAAGGCTTCTTCAGCCTTTTCAAAATCACGCTTTGCCGAGTAGATGGCGCCAATTTTTCTGTGTGGACGCGCATGTTTTTGATCCAAGTTGGCGGCTTCTTTGTATTCAAGAATCGCCTCATCATCTTCACCCAGCGCGTGCAAAGTTTCAGCTAAACTATAGTGGAGCCCACCATCCTTAGGTTGGCTCTTAATGGCGTTCTTGTAAGCATCGATCAATGCATCGAATCGTTTCTCTTTTCCTAATAACGTAATCAACGACTTCTGTGCACCGCTATTGGTCGGATCGAGTTTCAGCGCTTCGTTTAAACTCGCGATCGCTTCGCTGGAGTTTCCGTTCTGCGAATACATATTTGCCAGTTCGACCAGTTCAAACGGTTTGTCTTTACTCAGGTCAACGGCTTTCTTCTGATCAGCGATGGCGTCGGCGAAATTACCCTGATATTTCCGAATGGTTGCGCGCGTTCTATAATAGATCGCAGTATCGGGATCGGTTTCGATGGCTTGTTCCAGCTCGGTAAGCGCTTCTCGCAGTCTCCATTGTTGAACGTAAATTTGCGACAGACGGTAATGCGACTTACCATCCTTTTTATTCGCGGTTACTCCAGCCATCGCAAGATCGATAGCACCATCGAAGTCGTTGCGCGTGAGCCGTTCATTAATCAGCATCTCGCGAACTTCACCTTGCGCCGGTTCTAAACGAACAGCTTCGGTAAATGCCTTCTCAGCTTCTTGAGGTTGATTCAACCAACGTGATTGCAAATAACCGAGGGTGCGAAAACCCCAGGCAAACTCAGGGTCTAGTTCGACTGCACGTTTGCAATGTTCTGCCGCGGCGCCGGCTTTTCCTTGTTTGCCTGCCACCGCCGCCAGTGCGAAGTTGATAAACGAATCGTTCACATGGCTGGTAGGAAGTTTTTTCAAAGTCTCATTGGCCAGATCGGGCTTGCCGTCACAGACGTCCTTAAACGCGTCAATGACGACAACATACGCACTCAACTTTTCAGATGGTTTGTTTAAATCAATCCGACTGCTAAGTTTTTTCAGGTCATCGCATTGATTCAAAAACATGTAAGCAAAAGCCAGCCATGCGTGATTGCGCGTCGGCAAATTCGACTTCTGTGTAATCGTTTCAAGCCGTGCAGCAGCAGCTTTCCAATTACCTTGATTCACTAGTTGGAACGTCTTCGCATCAAGTTCCGATGTGATCCGCGGAGGAACCGCACCGTTTTTGAATGACTTGGATTCAGACTTCGATGATTTCTGTTCGGATTCGGTCTGTTCTGACTCCGTGTGTACTGACTCTGTCTGCGCTGAATCGGTTTGCACTGACTCCGTCTGCACTGTCTTCGCCAGTTCTGAGTCATCGGACTTCGAGGATTTGCTATCACTCTTGTCGGTTTTCGAAGCCTTTACTTTTTTGTCCTCAGCGGACTTCGCTTTCTTCGCGTCAGACTTCGCTTTCTTTTCATCGGATTTCTCTTTCTTCTTGTCCGACTTCGCGACAGCCGATGAATCAGCAGACACCGCAGATGGTGGCGTTATCAATCCAAACAAAGAGAACAGGGAAACACCGATTAGCAGTTGCCGACTCACTGCGATTTTACTCATTGCTTCCTCCACCAGGGGCGACTGCAACGGTCGAACGTTCAACTGCGACAGAGGCGACAGAGTTTTGACTTTCTTCGAACAAGGACAACTGCATCACTTCATCCATCGGAATGGTGCGCAATCTTGGACCGTCAAGAATTTTTCCGGCAACGCCGCGTTTTTCCATTTGATTGATCAGATACATTGCCCGATCGATCACTTGCATCGGCAGTCCAGCCATCTTAGCGACTTGCACTCCGAAGCTGCGACTGGCTCCGCCAGGTACAACCGAGCGAATGAATTCGACGTTTCCGTTTGTCTCTTTGACCAAAACTTGATAGTTGACGATCTGCGGGAAGAAGTTCGCCAAGCCATTGAGCTCGTGATAGTGAGTCGCGAAGATTGTTCTTGCGCGCACTTCTTTAGCGAGATATTCAGCCACCGACCAGGCGATAGCGACACCATCATAAGTGCTGGTTCCGCGACCGACTTCGTCGAGTAGAATCAGCGATCTGTCCGTTGCAGAACGGCAGCATTGCGTCGTTTCACTCATCTCAACCAGGAAGGTCGATTGACCTTGAGTCAAATCATCGACCGCACCGATGCGAGTGAAAATTCGATCGACGATACCAATCCGCGCGCTCTCAGCCGGAACAAAAGATCCGATTTGCGCAAGTATCGTAATCAATGCAACCTGGCGCAGGAAGCTGGATTTACCCGACATGTTCGGTCCGGTCAAAACCACAAGTTGATGTTCTTCACTTTGACCGAGCAGCCGAGTGTTATTGGAAACATATTTGCCCATCGGCAAAATAGTTTCTAAAACAGGATGTCGTCCTTCTTTAATTTCAAGAACTCGCGATTGATCGACAATCGGTCTGACGTAACGACGGTCGTGAGCCACTTTGGCAAGAGACAAAAGCGCGTCGACTGTGGCGAGCATGTATGCGATGCGAGTTAGTTCGCCGCCGAAAGAGGTGAGCTGTTTTCTCAACTCGTTGAACATTTTGTATTCGAGATCGGATTGATTCTTCTCAGCATTCAAAATGCGCGCTTCGTATTCTTTGAGCTCAGGCGTGATGTAGCGCTCAGCGTTGGATAGCGTTTGCTTTCTGATGTAGTCATCAGGAACGTTTTCTTGATTGGCGCGAGTCACTTCAATGAAGTACCCAAACGTACGATTGAAGCCAACTTTGAGGCTTCTGACGCCGGTGCGTTCTTGTTCGGTAGATTGGAATTTGTCGATCCAATCTTTTCCGCCACCCAGCAAACCTCTGATTTCATCGAGCTCTTCGTTGAATCCATCTCTGAAGATTCCGCCTTCGGTGATTTCGCGAGGCGGATCGTCGCCGATGGTTTTTGCAATTGTCGATTCCAACTCACAGAGTGCGTCCGGCAATTTCGAAAAACAAGAAAGAGACGTGGCGCGCAAATTACTCATGCTCTCGCCGAGGCGAGGCAGATCAGATAGCGAATTGCCAATGGCGACCAGATCTTTAGGCGAGATGGTTCCTGACGACAAGCGCACTGCCAATCGTTCCAGATCGGAAACACCAGACAAAATCTTGGACAAGTCGTTTCTAATAGTGTTATCGGCGACCAGCTCTGCAACAGCGTCTTGACGCGATTCAATTTCCGGAATTGAAAACAACGGGCTGAGCAACCATTTGCGAAGCAATCGTCCACCCATCGCTGTCGATGTTTTGTCCAACATCCACAACAAGCTGCCTTCGAAAGTCCGATCTCGACTGGTTTCTGTCAGCTCTAAATTTCTTCGAGTGTTTGGATCCAGAAGCAGATGACCGGATACGTCGTATGCTGAAATTCCTTCGAACTTAGGTTTCTGTGCGCCTTGAGTTCGATCCAGGTATTCCATGACAGCGCCGGCAGCACCAACTGCAAGCGGCATGTTTTGACAGCCGAAGCCTTCCAGAGTAGTCACTCCAAAGGTTTCCAAAATGCGGCGATGAGCCGGTTCAAACTGGAAAAACATTGATGGACGCCCGGTTATGCGATATTGACCGACAATTCCTTCGGGAACGTCTGCCACTTCCTTTGGTACCACTTCGCCAGGACCAGGTTTTTGCATCTTCAGTGGAACGATGATTTCTTTTGGAGCCAGTCGTCCCAGTTCCAATAACAAATCAGCTTCATCGAGCTGCGTGACGATAAATTCTCCGCAGGAAGCGTCGACACAAGCGAGTCCCCAGGTGGTTCCGCCGCGCACAATCGCTGCCAGATAATTGTTTTCTCGCGACGGCAAAAGGTGCGATTCGAGCACAGTGCCGGGTGTCAAAACCCGCGACACGACTCGTTCCATCGGTCCTTTCACTTCACCGGGCACGCCAACTTGCTCGCAAATTGCAACGGAGTAGCCCTTAGCCAGCAATCGCGCCAGATAAGCATCAACTGCCCGATAGGGAACACCAGCCATCGGCATGCGTCCGTTTGGAGATGATGACTCCGGTCGTCCGGTCAGAGTTATGTCTAATTCGCGCGCGGCGACTTGAGCATCGGTATCGAAAAGCTCATAAAAATCGCCCACCCTGAAAAGGACGAGAGACTCTGGATACTGTGATTTGATGTCCCAATACTGACGCATCATAGGCGACAGATTTTCGACAACCCTTTCGCTTGTTTCACTAGCCGTCAAGTTTCCTCAACCTCGCAAAAGAATGTGATGTTACCGCATGATAACGAGTCGCCGAAAATCAGCTCAGCAACATGGTTAGTACGTCTAAACGAAACAATATTACAACTTGCTCTGAGGCGGCGCTAATAAGCTTCTGGTAATATGGGAAACTTATCGTAGTCCGTTCCGTTCCAATTAAAGTGTCAATCCAACTCCAAAACGATATCCGCAAAATATAGGTTCAATCATGTTAAGGGCATCTTCCATCAGTCTGATCGTTGCAACCAGTCTCACCCTCTCTGTCTGCCTTCAGCCGGGTCAAACGGCAGGCGATTCAGAATTGATCGCGCAGAAATCGCCAGTCAAAACCGGCGCCGATGCCAAGAAGGATACGACTACAAAAGACGCAAAACCGAAAACTCCAGACAAAGGAACCGCTAAAGATTCTAAGGATTCCAAAGATTCTAAGGACGGCAAGGATTCCAAGAGTGACGGAAAGGTCGAGACTAAAGCAGAAGTGAAGGACGAACCTGAAAAAGAAATCGTTCTGACAAACGTTTCGAACGTCACCATAGATCAATTGATTGAGAAACCGAAAGAGTATTTAGGCAAGAATGTCAGATTCACCGGCGACTTCGCCAGCTTCTGCACCCTGGCGCTAAATTACAAGCCTGCATTTCGTCCTCAGAAAACTCACATCTCATTTCTTGTCCGCAAACCTGACAGCAAAGTTCCGATGTCAGAATTGAAATTGGCATTGCCGATTCCAAAGGAAACTGACAAGACCAAAAACAAATTGCTGACCTCCCTGCGGGATGGAGACAAACTGGAGATGACGGGGAAAGTATTCTCCACGGCGCTCGAAGAACCATGGGTTGACGTTGTAAACCTCAAACGCTTATCGGAAGCCAAGAAGCCAGTCGGTGAAGATAAGGAAGACGAGGAATAATAGAAACAGCGCTCGCTTAAACTAAAGGACTGGGGGAAAAATTTGTGGCTGAGATTAATGATTCGGTAAAACAACTGGTAGCCTCGCTTAACGGCAAACACGGCATCCTTGGTTGTTTGCTCGTTGGTCGGGATGGAACCGTGCTCTGCACTTCGCTGCCGCAAGACATCGAAGTAGCCACAATCGGTGCGCTTTCGGCGACGCTGTTCTCCAACAACGATGTCTCGATTCAACGGATGAATCGCGGAGCGCTGGTTCAAATGACGCTTCTGACGGACCAGGGCATTTTGCACTTTATTGAAACGGCTGGACATTATCTGGTGGTTCTGACCGCTCGCGGACAGCGCATCAACCTCGAGGGTCTGATTCGTTCTGTTGAAGAGCAAGGCAAGTCGCTCTCGAAAGTTCTCGTTTAAACAACGCTCGCTCTATCAGTTCAAATAATTTGTTTTCGCCTTAGTGAACGCCCGCTCAGCGATCTGTTTTGCGGCGCGCACACCTGAAATGTACGCACCAGGGACGGTGCCTTGATGTAAGCGGCTAGTGGCCTCGCCAGCGAAGAACAGTCGCCCGACTGGTTCTGCCAGCGCATCGAATTGTTGGGCAGTAGCGCCGGGATGCACAACTGAATAAGATCCCAGAGCGAATTCGTCCTGACCCCAGCGAGTAATAGTCGAGGCAATCGGCTTGGTTGCAGCCTTACCGAAGAGTCGTTCTAATAGAGCAGACATCGCCCAAGTGATCTCTTCGTCGGACTCCGTCTCCCAATCTTTGGCAGTGTCGGCGGCTACACAGCCGATCAATATTGGCTCTTTGGAGTACTTGTACCAGTTGATGAATTGGCAGACCGGCCGTTTCTTCGCAGGAACGATTTCAATCATGTCGCAATCTTTTGGCCAAAATATTTCAGAGAAGCGCATGGCTACTTTGTTGAACAAACCCATCTTCAGTTCCGAAATCGAAGCCTGCATACTTGCAGGAAGCGCCGGTGAAAATTTCACACGCCCCGCTTTCAGCACACCGAGCGGTAGCGTGATGACCGCAGCATCCGCCTGATGAGTGCCTCTATTTGTCACGACGGTGACACCACCTTCGTTGTATTCGACGCTTTCCACAATTTCTTTGTACTTGATTCTCACGCCACTGGCAAGGCTTTCCAAAATCTCGGCGTAGCCGTTGGGGAAAATTAGATCGCCGCCGCTAAATCCAATCGAGCCTTCAGTAAGTGCGAACAATGACTGCTCATCAATAGAAGCGCCGTTCATGGCCTCGAACTCAATCAGGTGTCGATTCAGAAAACAAACTTCCTGATCGATCATTTTTGTTTCTTCGAGAATTTTCCTTATGCCTTCGCCCACAGAAATATCGCGGTCGAGCTGCTTCGCAAGCCGTTTCAGGCGGGGCAAAATCCGATCAGCGCGACTGGCAAACTTCAGTTTTTGAATAAGGGAAACTTGCTTACCGCGATCATCTATCAAAACCGAATTGGAAAAACCGCAAGGTGCCGTCTTGATTTGATTCCTCAGGGACAGCTCGTAGATTGGGTTTTTAGACTTACCATGAATCCAGGCCGCGCCCAGATCGATTGGAACATCAAGCGAATGATCGGTCCAAATTCGACCGCCGGCGCGAGCGCGCGATTCTAAAATCGTGACATCGAAATTCTTATCGACAAGCTCTCTTGCAGCTGCCAGACCGGCAATTCCAGCCCCGACTACAATTATATTTCCAGCTCTTCTGGTGTTCACCTTATTTGGCTTTCCAGCCCTGCTTGCTTCGATATTCTTTGAATTTGTCGTTCTGTTCAGGCGTTAGCACCTGCGCGATCTTAAGGCGCAGAGCCAGATACTGCGCATTCAAATCGCCTTGCGCACGAATGAACTCTGACTGTGTCGAGATAATAGTTTCGCCTGAGTCTCCAGAGGTTAATGCCTTGAGAAACTCTTCGCGCAGCTCGTCATGCCGTTTTCGTAGCGGGACGATTCTAATCTTGAACTCATCGACAATCGAGGTTATAGATTTCTTTTGGTCGTCAGTCGCATTGACTGTTTTTAAAATAGGATCCAGGTGGGCGCCGAAAGCCACTCCAGAAGAACGTTTACTGATAGTGAGTGTAGAAGTTAACGAGGCCGTCGTATGAGATTTCGTATCGTCATTCTTCGCTTCTTTCTTCGCGCCAGTTTGAGCGTTGACCGCGAGTCCCGCGACAAATGCAGTGGTTAAAAGTAGGGATAGCGTGACTGTTTTCATAAGCGTCAATGAGAAGCGGTGTTGCTTCCCAATATCTCCGATTCTGTGCTCGTACAAATCACTTGACGTCAATGTATCGCTCACGTTCCCGGCTGAGCCCGGATTAGTAACTAACGCAATCTGATCTCTTCGTACTTTGTACCACGGCGCCCTGGCAGCCCCTACAAAACGCTCTTATTGACAAGCCAATGGCTAATAATTGAAGCGTCGATCCTGGTTAAACGCCCTGTCAGGCGCTTTCAGCGAATTGTCACGCCGATAATATTGCATCGTCTATCGGACACAGTTGAGTCAATCAGACAAACAGCGAATGATTCGAGTGATGCGAAAAATCTGCTTTTTCTGCAATGAAAAAACAGCGCATTTCAATCAATCTCAAACTACGGTTAGTCGCCACCCATGCGGCGTTCGCGTCTTGTGAATTCGCGAATTGCTTCGTCAAAATGTCGCGGCATGAAATCAGGCCACAATGCTGGAGTGACGTAAAACTCGGTGTAAGCTGATTGCCAGAGCAAATAGTTGGACAGGCGCATCTCGCCACCTGTTCTAATCAATAACTCAGGGTCTGGAATTTCGCTTGTGTACAAATAGTTTGTCAACAGCTTTTCATCGATGTCTTCGACTCGAAGCTTGCCATCACGTACTTCCATAGCCATTTGCTTGGCGGCGTCGGTGATTTCTTGCCGAGAACCGTAGTTGATTGCTACCTGCAAACTCAACCCGGTATTCATCTCGGTACTTTTCACCGATTCTTCCATGCGGTCGCGGAGCTTGTCAGGCATCGTGGCTTTATGTCCGATGAAACGCAAGCGCACTTTATTTTCCGCCAACTGCTCGACTTCATCAGCCAGCACGTCAGTGAAAAGCTGCATCAGATAACCGACTTCGTCTTCGCTGCGCTGCCAGTTTTCGCTTGAGAAAGCGTAGACCGTCAGATAGCCGAGCTTCAACGCTCCGACGTGTTTAACGAGCCGCTTGAGGCTCTTCACACCCTCTTTGTGCCCGACGACACCCGGCAGATGGTGTTTGTTCGCCCATCGGCGATTTCCGTCCATGATGACGGCGACGTGGGAGAGTGGCAACTTCTCGCTGCCCGGTGCAGCCGGCTTATCGCCAGGCTTGGTTTTACCAGTAAGGTCTTTCACGAATTAAAATTCTGAGCTCGAAAAGTCGCAAGAGCGACGCGGAGTAACCGGCGAATTTGCCATTTTAACCCGGCCAAGCCGAAATAGTTCGATTCATGTAACATTAGTTGGAACTGACAACTGGCTTATCCGTGCCAAGGCTAAATAGATCCAATGTTTCTTAAACCGACTTATTCATCGCCCGGCGACTTGACGACTCTAGATATCGAACAGCTATGCAGCGATGGTATCAAAGGACTCATTCTCGATCTCGACAGCACCTTGATGGAACCAAAATCAGGAAAAATCACACCACAAGTGGAAGCCTGGCTAGCCGGTGCTCGCGGGCGATTGAAAATGGTGGTCCTGACAAACAATCATCGTCCGTCGTACATTGAAAACGCCAGCAAGGTTCTCAATATGGAAGTGATTGGTCACGCGGCAAAGCCCTGGCGGCGCGGCTTTCGAGAAGCGCTTCAGATTTTGCAATTGCCACCGGACGCGGTGGCGGTCGTCGGCGACAGGCCCCTGACAGATATATGGGGCGGCGTATTGTCAGACATGAGAACGGTACTGGTTCGCCCCCTCTCGACTATCGTCGAGCCGTCCATAAAGACATTTTGTCGCAATCTGGAACACGTTTTCATCAGAAAATGAAGCACCACCTGAAGTGGCGCGCCAGATCAGTTGGAATTTAGCAAGCGACAGAATGGGCTATTCAAGCCATTCTCGAACGAGACACCACTGGCGGTGAACGCTATATTTAATAAAGCTATTGCAATTGATGATCAATTAAGATAGCTTGATGAGCATCGCGTATCATCGCTGATCGAACTAGATTGAGGCCGAATCTGACCAAAATCAAACTTTTGACATTAGTCATTCTGGCTTCGCTTTCAGTGCGCGAAACCAGAGCAGAGTCGCTTATGGACCCGCCAACCGCCGGAGCACTGGCGGCTTCGTCTTTAGGCGGCGCGGAACCAGACGAACAGCCTAAGAATGGTACTACCGGCGAAGCTCCGCCACCATCGGCCGGATCTGCAGCGACTGCTCGAGCGCGGGCAAAAATGGCCAGAGCGCATTTCGAAAACGGTCTCAAATACCGTCGCGGTGGAGACAGCGGCAGAGCGCTAGTCGACTTCCTCAAAGCAACGCGAGAAGATCCAAAATTCGTCGAAGCTTATTATGAGCAAGCGCTGATCTTCAGAGAGAAAGGCTTCCATAAGCTGGCGGTCTCGCGATTAGAACAAGCCATTTCCATAAAGAGCCAGTTTCAGAAAGCGCGACTGCTGCTCGCCACGATCAAGTTGGAACAGGGAAATGTTTCCGACGCGGTAGAACAACTGGGCGCATCGCTCGGCTTACCAAAAGCCGCTGCCACAGCCACAAAGCCGGATGAAGCCGAAGAACGCGAAGAGAAGAACCTCGGTATTCCACCGATAATTCTGCAATCAGTGCACGTGGCGATGCCACTGCCCAAGGTGCAACGAAAACAGGCCGGCAAAGCCCAAGTGGCACATAGTTTCGATCGGGATGAAGAGCCGACCCTCGACAGCGATGCTCCGAAGGCAGCTCCGCCAAAACAAGTTCGTAAGAAAAAACCGGGAAGCCGTCGAAAAGTTCGCGAATTAATGGCGAGAAAATACGGCAAGTCCACCAGTGTGAAAAAGCAACAGCGTATGAGCTGGATAGCGAAGATCTTCTCGTGGCCTGAGCAGTTTAAATTCGATGCGTCGACTCCAAAAGTTGCCAGCGCGGAATCAGAAGAAAACGAAGCAACGGCTCGCGGCGCGTCGGATCTGGTGGCGGAATTTCGGTCTAACGAAAAGACAGGCGCCGAGCCTGACTCAGACGATGACGATGCACCGCGTTTTCCAAAGACCAAGAAAACATTGCTCGCATACAATGGCGATCCAGCAGACACGATTGAGTTGTTGAAGGAAACACCACCCTTAAGAAAAGAGACGGAGAGTGCCAAAACAACGGACTCTTGGTCAGGCTGGAATCCCTCGCCAGGTCGTTCTGAAAACACAACTTCAGCGTCGTCGCGGCCAAACCCACTGACCCATACGAATGAGTCGGGTAGTTTGAGTCAGCCTTTTACATCCACTAATACAGCCCATTCCAGCGACACGAGTTCATGGGCTAAGAAAAACGACACCAACCGTAACTCAGAAAACGATCATAACGATGACGATACTGCAGCTTCAAATCCAGTAGCAACCGAGAAGAAAACGACCGTCGCTAAATCGACCGCGAAATCCACCGTCGCAAAGAAAACCAGATCAAATGCGCTCAGTGCCTGGGAAACCGAAGATCCTGAGACTGGCGAAAAAGCATTCGCACTGTCTGCACGACAAGTGAAATTAGCAGCTAAGCCAAAAGGCTGGCTCGACTTTGATGGCGGCGACGCACCAGCTCCGCCAGTCAAAGCCGCGGCAAAGAAACCGATTATAAAATCGCTGCCCGAGCCAATCGTAGAAGACGAATGGACAAAGCGCCTGCGATATCTCGCTGAACACGGAACGTCATCGCTCCGAGCCGGCGAAGCGTTTATGTTTTCCGAAGACACTGGTGAAGCAGTTTTGTTCACCAATCATCAACGCATAAGAAGGGTAATCGCCGAAGCGCAAGAAACTCAAGAAGTGCTCAAACTGCGGCGTCCCGATATGCTGGTTCCAAAAGGCGTTTTTTACAACACTGCGCTTCTGGGCAAAGTCGTAAATTCTCCGCCTCCACAGTTGACACTACCCTCGGTGCGCCCACCGGACGACGACTCACCTGCAGAACCCAAAGAACCGTCCACGCTAGAACCGCCTGGATTCAAGATCGAGCAGATGATGGACAACCCGACTGGTTTTTGGAATTGGTTTAAGGGCTTAGTGAATTTGTAGCTCAGGACAGGCGAATTTTTCAATCAAATCGCCGACAACATCAAACTTCCTTAGGAACTTTCGAGTGTGCATCGTCCGGCGAATAGCGTTTTTCCAGACCTTCTAAGATCCACTGATTAAAAGCATGAGTGTTGTAGTCCATAAAATTGTGGCCGGCCAGATCAAAGACTTTCAGAGTCGAGTTTGGCATCGCCTTGTGCGCCTTCATTACCTGGTCTATCGTCGCCACAGGATCGAAGCGGCCCGCCGACAAATGTACCGGACAATTGAGCGTAAATGGATCGGAGAACAAGTCGACATCATGGAAGTTCTCAACGATTTGAGAGAGGCTGTATACCGGCGTGTTAAAAAGCGTTCGCTCACGCCACGCCATTTTTTCGTGGAACTTGGTTCCTTTCATGTTGCGAAAGGGACCGTTAAGAAAGTGCCTGAACACCGTCGCAATTGGCGCGTACACCTTACCTGGCAGCGCCGCGAGTAGCAGCGTTTGTGTCAGATTTGGATGCGCCTGACCGATCCTGAGACTGATGAGAGAACCGAGTGAGTGACCGATGAATGCAGCCGGAAAGACGATTCCTGACTCGTCCAACGTCTCTAGAACATCGGCAACATGCACTTTGAGATCAGTGGGCTCTTCGGGCTCGTGAGTTTCACCATGCCCGCGCAGATCGATCAGAAAGCACCGATATCCGGTTCGCTCCAGCTCCTCAGCCTGCTTGGTCCACATCTCCGATGACGAACCCGTTCCATGAATGAACACGACATCTACATGACCTGTATTCGCTCCAACAACCCGGACTGAAAGTTTCAAATTTAGCGACTCCCGTAACTCACATCTCCATTATCAACCAGCAGTATGACCGCAGTGTATTCATGCAACAGTTTTTTAATTGCAGCGGCCATTGCAGCGGTCAGATACCGAAAGGGCGCCCAGTGGACGCCCTCAAAGTTTCATTTGCCAAGTTTGCAGTTTAATAAACTGAGCGTCCCGAAGAAACACCCTTGGCCGCAGGCTTGAGCTTAACGCCCGCCAGTTTTAGAACCGAAGCAGCAATGTCATAAACAGCGCCGACTTTGTCTAAACCGTAGGCACTCGGCAGCTTCATCGGATTCTGAGGATCACGCACTTTCACTTTCGCGACGATGTCGACGATGTCCTGAGGTTTGATGATGGCATGCGCCACGCCTTGCTCACAGAGGATTGTGGCTGTTCCCATTTCTTGAGGCATGGGCTTGGTGATCATGTCGATCGCCATTGGAAGCCGTCGCGCGAGCCCTTCGAACGAAGTCAGACCGCCAGCTTTGGTGACCATGATGTCGACCGCGCTCATCAGATCTGCCATTTGATCGTGGAAAGGCAAAACCGCAGTGCGTAAGCCTGAGTTTTTCGCTTCCCTCTTCATGGTCTCGTACAGCGCCTGATTGTGCCCGCAGAGGAAAACAGCCTGGACATCGAGGTTGCTGGCAGCCAGCGCTCTGTAGATCGCCACGGTGTTGCCGCCGCCCGCCCAGCCTGCGTTGAAGCAAACAGTCGGCTTGTTCGGCGAGAGACCGAGATGCGCGATGAATTCTTCTCTATTGGTCGAAGGCGTTTTGATAAAGCTCGGGTGAACCGGCATTCCAGTGACCATAATGCGCTCAGGATCGACGCCAAGCGAGATCAGACGATCGCGACCGAGATCGTTTGGAACAATCGTCAGATCGGCGTCATTGCATGCCCAGCCACTCCAGAAGTCACCATTCGGATCGGTCACGACGGTGACCAACTTAATCTGTCTGCCAGAATCCTTGATGGCACGCGCCATGTAGTGATTGCTCATCGGATGAACCGAGACAATCATGTCCACATCGGCGTCTTTGAAAAGTTTGAGCAGATACGGTTTAGTGCACTGATAACCGTATTCTGAATTGTTTGGTTTGGTCTTTTCGATAAACCAGTAGTAATACTTCATCCCTGCCTGATTGTGACGAAGCAGGTAGTTGTAAAGTTCTACGAAATATCGATTGAGGGGATGGCTCTTTTCAACACCGTTGTCCACGATGATTTCGGCCGACGGACTGTCCGGCGCAATTTCGTTGAGAAGGTCCAAGAGTCCCTGTTCTACAGCTTCCGCAGCGCTTCTGTGTCCACCACCCGTGTCAGAGAAGAACACGCATATTCTCGGGTTTCGCATTAACTTTCCGGAGCTCCTGAATTGTCTGAGTTAAGCATATCGGATAATCTGATAATCTTGGTTAGGTGTAGGCTAAACGAATGAAAATAATTGCTGTTCGTTTTACTAACCTCGAAGGCCGAAGCCCCTAATACGGAACCCAATAAATGTACCATTCCGAAGGAAATTGGATTGCTCGGCTCTCACTGTGCGCTCTCGCGGCCTTGTCACTCTCTGCCAACAGCTTTATGCCCGCTAGCGCGGAGTCACCCCGCTTGACATCGAGCGATGTTGAGACGAAAGACACAAAAGACGACTCGACTCCAAGCATCACTGTCACAACCAGAGTAGTTTCTTACGGTCGTGCGCCAAAAACGAAGAAGCTCCTCAAGAAGTCTCCAAACGAAGTAGCAATTTACGAGTATGACGATGCGCCGCTCGGCGATCGCAGTCCGTTGCTTATGGTCCACGGTTTGCGTGGTGAGTTTTGGCCTCAATTCAGATGGGGCAAGGTCGCGCAGCGATTCAAGAAAGACCCGACTTTCGACAAAACCTACAAAATTTACTTCTGTCGTTATCCGACGCTAGTGCGCCTGGAAAACACGATTCCAAACTTCGCGAAAGAAATCGATCGCCTCTACACCTCGTGCAACGAACGCCCGATCACGCTGATAGCACTTAGTATGGGCGGCAATCTCTGCTACGAAGCGATGCAAGACCCGGCTACGGAAACGAAGGTCAAGGCGCTTATGGCCCTGGGTTCGCCGTTTCACGGTTCGCCGCTTTTCAGTGAAGACTGGATGCAATACAGCCTGTACAAGCGCCTTTCCATGCCCTGGACCAGAATCGATCACAGTTTAGCTCTCAAACTTTATTTCAATCGAAACCAAAACCTGGTTGCTGACCTCGGTTGGGACGATAGCGACAATGCAATCCCGACTCATGCAGGCAAGTTCAAATCAAAATTGTTGTTTGGACCGAAAGGCGACATGACGCATGAGAAGGTCGCGAATCTGCGATTGAAAAAACTCAACGAGACCAATCTGCACATCAAACGCAAGCTCATCACATATGGTGGCTACATTCACAATCCTTACCTCGAGCCAACTCCAGAACGTTATCTGGAAAACGCGGCGATGTATCCGATCACTTTCTTGACCATCAAATTCCCTGCCCACCTGGCTCGCGAACATCCAGTTTTGAAAATGCTTAATCGCGATATCGCATCTGTTGAAGTAAATAAAAACTGGAAAATAGCGAACAAGCCGGCTTTTCTTTATGCGTTAAACGATGGCATCACGCCACTTTCAAGTGCCTTGTTCCTCCCGGGTGATGCACTGAAGACGGTACCACTGATCTCTCCTGCGGCAGTTCGGAAACTCAGAGACAAAACCGACGTAAAGTTAGCCAGAGCATTCAAGAACGTCGATCATTTGACCTATATCGACGGTGATAGACCAATCAGCAAGCTCGAAAAACTAAACGGCAAAGACGTCAAAATCCAGGACGAACTGAGACCGGAAGAAGGTGAGAAAGACATCTTCACCTGGATGCTCGGTGATGTTCTCAACGTGGATAAACTGAATCCGAGATTGGCAGAGGATAAAAAAGCTCTGCTCGCACCTGACGACGAGATCAACCAGGTGCTTGAGTCCGTCACGGATTAGTCAGACGACGTCGCAAGTTCAGACTAGTTTATTCTTTTGTCGTTAACAGTTCCTTGACGCCTGTCGGAATACTGAGTTAGTATTCGAGAGTGACTTCAGCAACTTCGCTTCGGCGCAGTATCGAATTGATTGCAGGCTTATAAGAAGTGATTCTTAACTTCGTTCTCACCAATAATAATAACGACGATGATAACCGCCCAACGCGGTCGTCACGTTTTTGGTGCTAACGAACAAAGCAGCTGAACGAAAGATATGACGACCGCGACTCTCAAAGTTGCGGTCATTTTTTTTGGAGGCGTTATGAGTACAGAAAGGGTTTCGGTCAAACAAGCATCCTCTCGAGAAGGGCATGTAGTGCACGTCGCCGGGCATGTGCATTCAATGCGCGACTTGGGCAAAGTGTTTTTCATCAACGTTCGCGACGCCTCCGGAGTTATACAAACCGTAGTCGAGAAAGATTCTCTTCTGGCTATCGCGCGCGAAATTTCAGTGGAGACACCGGTGAGAATTTCCGGCAAGCTCGTCGCGCAGGCGCATAAAAACGGCGGTTTCGAAATTCAAGTCGAAACGCTGGAACCGCTTGCGAAGGTTGTCGACACGCCGCCAGTCGAGTTATCCAAAGACACAAAAATGGACGGTTTGTCTTTGTCGACGCTTCTGGACTATCGTCCGATTACCTTGCGGAGCCCAAAAGTAAAAGCGATCTTCAAGATCGAAGCAGCCATCACGCGCGCGTTTCGCGAGTTTCTAACGAACGAGAATTTTGTCGAAATCCATTCACCAAAGATCGTCGCAACCGGCACCGAGGGTGGTGCGCAGTTGTTCAAACTGGATTACTTCGGAACCACCGCGTACCTCGCTCAGAGCCCTCAGTTTTACAAACAAATCATGGTTGGAGTGTTCGAGCGTGTCTTCGAAGTCGCGCCTGTATACCGGGCTGAAGAGCATGACACCTCGAGACATCTAAACGAATACATCAGTCTCGACTTAGAGATGGGGTTCATCGAATCGGAACAAGACATCATCGCGATGCAGGTTAATTTGCTGCGCTATATCTTCGATCATATTCGCGAGTACTGTCCCGACGAAGTCGCCATCTATGGTACCGAAATTCCACGGATAGAAACGATTCCGCAGATTACCCTGACGGAAGCGTTGGAGTTATTGTCCAGCAAGTTAGGTTGGCACCAGGAAGCGCAGAACGACCTCGATCCGGAAGGCGAGCGTTTATTGTGCGAACATTTCAGAAAGGAACACGGCAGCGATTTTCTTTACGTGAAATATTATCCACTGGCGGCCCGTCCGTTCTACACAATGCCATTGTCCGACCCGTTATCCAACGGTAAGGTTGAACCACTCAGCCGCGGCTTCGACTTGCTTTTTCGCGGGCTGGAAGTAACCACCGGTGGCCAACGAATTCACGAGTACGAACATTTGCGCTCGTCAATTGCCGGTCGTGGACTCAATCCTGATGACTTCGCCGAATATTTGCAATGCTTCCGTTTTGGTATGCCACCACACGGCGGTCTAGCAATTGGTTTGGAACGCATAACCAAACAACTACTCGGGCTGCCCAGCGTCAAGCAAACAGCCCTGTTTCCCCGGGACATCAATCGACTCAAACCGTAGTTGATCCTTTGGAGCGAATCATACAACCGGACTCGATCAAACATCCGTGAAAACAGCCGACTTAATAACCGCCGGCGCTTGAAGGGTCCGAACTTCCGTTGTCCAACGACTTAAGTCGCGGATGCTGTTTTGCAAACAGCTGAAAGCGACTCTTCAGATCGGCAGCCACGAAACTAGCCGAAGGCATCGGTGATTTATCGCCTTTGCTTTTGGCCAATTCATGAAGCCCGCGGGTGAGTGGTGTTAGTCCAGGACGAAAGCCGCACGCCATCATCTCTTTGAAGGCGCTGTCGAAAGTCCAGTTCTCCATCATTATTCGATAGGCACCAATCATGGTGCCGGTTCGATCGCGACCGTGAAGACAGTGAACGTAAACGGGTGAGTTATCCGCGACACCATTCAAGAATTGCTGAAATTGTTTTGTGTTCGGCTGGTCGAACGCGTATAGCGGAATAGAAATAAACTTCAGGCCCAGCCGTTCTGCCGATTTCTTTTCCTGCTCGATCAGCTTGGGTTCCTCAGCGCGTAGATTGATGATCGTCTTCACACCGGACTGTTTGAGCAACGACAATCCCGCTTCTGTGGGTTGTCCTCCTCGCAGCAATCGTCCTGATACCATTCGCAAATTCGGAACGTCGCCAGGATGGCTCGCAAGTGATCGCAAAATCGGGACGGTAAGCTCGTTTGGATTGATCGGCGCGCGCAGCTTCGGCGCCACCTCACTTGAACTCGTTGATGTTGACCCGGGTACGTCGGAACTAGCCGTACCCGGAATATCCACCGAAACTGGCGCCGCTTGCTGGTTTCCAGGGTCGTTCTTCTTTGCAGTGGCAGGATCAGCTGAACCTATTGATATAGATAGAATCAATATCAATAATTTGGATATAGAGCCGAACGCGCTGTAGCACTCGAATAGAGAAGGTTTCATAACCACACCTGCTCACCTTCTAGATGTGAGCCGTCTAAGAAAACGCATCGGCGCACGATTTTAATCGACGCGAACGACGCCCGAAAGTTCCAGTCGGAGCTGCTCAAGAGTCTTATGAGCAGGGATTAAGCCTGGCGGCAAACTTTTGCTATTGCTCTATTTCGATTTGCGTTTATAGTTATGTAAAGTGGCATCTTCATAATCCCTTTATATTCATGGACCTCCTCCCCAGAGCGTCCATAGGCAACCTTGTGTTTATTACGGAAAGACGTTGCAGTCGCGTTTGCTAACGCGGCAGGAGGTTCACACATGCGGGTAGAACTGATCTACGCTCCTGGATGCGCAAGCTACGAAAAGGTATTGAAGAGACTCCAAAAGGTTATCGCCGAAGAACAACTGCCAGTCCCGGTAGAACTCGTGCAGGAAAATAAGCTTCAACACGATCCGATTTTACGAATTGATGGCGAAGCCATCGGACTGCCGCGGATCCTCACCTGCGCTGACACAATGCGAAACGCTCTAGCTGAAAAATGGAAAGAGATGGCTGTCTCTCCGTTACTTGCCGGCTATTAAACGACCGCGGAACCTGAATCCACACACACACCAATAGTTTTTCAACATTCCTCCCTCTCTCTTGGAAATAAAGAACGAAGCCCGATCTGCACAGGTCGGGCTTTTTCTTCAGGCACAGGGACGAAGAAGGTAGCTCTGATGTGCGCAGCTTAAGGACTTTGAGCGCTCTGGTGGTTATCATATGACAACGTTAAATCAGAGGGATGGCATTCGATTAGATGCTTTTCAATTCTCTCCAATACGCTCTGTTTCTGCCGCTCGTCGTAGCCCTTTATTGGCTCAGTCCACAGAAACTCAGGGTTCCAATACTTTTAGCAGCCAGTTACCTCTTCTATATGAGCTGGCGGCCGATCTTTATTTTGCTGATTTTCGGCCTTACCGTAATCAACTACTTCTTCGGCATCGCGATAAGTAAGTCAGAGAACAAGAAAAAACAGTGGCTGATCGCAGCGACGGTTTTAAATCTCTCGACATTGGTCTACTTCAAGTACGCCTATTTTCTCGACGATGTTGCGCGCACACTTTTGAAGCCGGTCTTCGAAGTTCCACACATTCCTTTTGATATCGTGTTGCCACTGGCGATTTCGTTCTTCGTTTTCGAATTCATTCATTACACGGTAGACATCTATCGCGGTTCGGCGCCGGTCAAATCGTTTCTTTCGTTTGCGCTGTTCGCCAGCTTCTTCCCGACACAGATTGCTGGTCCGATCAAACGCTTTCAAGATTTCGTCCCTCAGTTTTTAAACCCACCGAAGTTTTCAATCGACCACTTCGACAAAGGTGTTCCGTTGATACTGCTCGGTCTGTTCAAAAAAGTGCTGATTGCGGACAATCTCACATTTTTCGTGCAAGGCGGATTCGCGCATCCGGAGCACTTCTCCGGGCTGGACTTATGGGTGTTCGCCTACGCTTTTGCGTTCCAAATTTACTTCGATTTTTCAGGATACACTGATATCGCCCGCGGTAGCGCCAATTTGTTCGGCTACAAAGTTCCGATCAACTTTAATCTTCCTTATCTAGCCAGTAACATCTCCGACTTCTGGCACCGCTGGCACATCTCATTATCGACGTGGCTGCGCGATTATCTTTTCATTCCGCTCGGCGGCTCACGCGGCTCCAATCTCTTCACCGCTCGCAATTTGCTTCTAACCATGACACTTGGCGGACTGTGGCATGGTGCCGCCACTCATTTTCTGGTCTGGGGAATCTATCACGGCGTCGCGCTCGTCCTGCACCGCGAGTTTCAAAAGATCAAAAAATCTGTTTCCTGGCTCGCTCAAGCAGTCGATTCACTTGCCGGTAAGTGCTTGAGTGTTTTCCTCACGTTCCATGTTGTATTAATCGGATGGGTGCTTTTCCGCGCCGAAACAATGACGTCAGCAACCCTGATTCTCAAGAAGATGTTCACGCTGGAGACAGTGCAAGCCGGTGCGCAAGCGGTTGCGATGTACTTGCCGTCAGTCAATTATCCGTTGATTTATCCTAGCGTTTTTCTGCTGCTGCCGATCCTCGCGGTATCACATCTGGTGATGGGCCGGCTCGACTCTACCGATGTCGTGAAGCGCTCGCCAAAGTTTTTAAAAGCAGCGTGGTGCCTCATGCTTATGCTCCTGATTATGGAATTCTCTCCAGACAAATCACCACGTTTCATCTACTTCCAGTTCTAGTTCTAAAACCGACCTATTGGAACAAATCCCGATACACTCTGATTTCACTCTGTTCAACACTACAACTAATCCAGACCTGAACGATCGATCACTACCCACGGTGCCTTAATGACCCGGTTACAAGAAGCAAAACCTCATCTGCAAAAGCTAGCGAAGAGCTACGTTGCCTGGGCTTTGCTTGCCCTTGTAGGACTCGATGTATCTTGCCGAATTGCAGATCACTTTGGTGTCTGGCCAGTAACCGCGTATGATGCCGCTCATCGCAGCACCGTGTTCTGGGCAGCCAAAGATTTCAAGGAAGAAAAACGTACCCCGGACATAACCCTGATGGGCTCGTCGTTGATGATGGCTGCCGTCCATGGCGGCGACGCAACTTATCAGAACGCTTCGCAGAAAGTGGCACTGCATCACAAGAGTTCGTTGCTCGAAGATCTCCTGCGCAAAAAATTTCACACCGATTATTCAACGTTTTCGTTCTCTCTCAGTGGAGAGATGGCATCAGATGCGTATGTTCTTGCCGACACACTGTTGACCGGCGAGAAACAGCCGAAAGCGATCATCTACGGAATTGCACCGCGCGATTTGATGGATAACGCGTTGAAGAGTCCGGCCAGTACTGAGATATTTCGTTTCGTCAGCAGAGTAAAAGATCCAACTGACGTGGCTATTCCGGCGCGCAATACTTTCTGGAGTGTCGCCGAATATGGGCTTGGAAAGCTGAGCTTCCTTTACGAACACCGACCTGATTTTCTGTTTTTGCAACATGATGCCACCAAAGAAATTTTGGCGCACCTTGGTTACAAGGACATAAAAGATGAGGTGCACACCACTTACGAAATTCGCAGGCAAGCGTTTATCGAACTACCTGAAGACAGCGGTCCCAACGAGGTTGTTGTCCATCCGCCGTCAGCATCGTCAGCGAATGAATACAGCGACAACCTACCTGAATATAGATATAGATACTCATCTTTCAAAGAGAAACAGTTCAAAGAGCAAGTCTCATATCTGGAAAGATTTCTAGCTCTTGGCCAAGAGCGAGGTATCAAGATAATCCTTGTAAACATGCCACTTACGAAGGACAATGTCGACACGATGCCGGCTGGATTTTACGACCGATATATGAAAACGATCGGCGATCTTTGTTCGAAACACCAGGCGCAATTGTTGGACCTAAACACTCCTGCCGATTTTCCGAAGCGCTATTTCGCCGACTCAGCACACCTTAATTCGCAAGGCGGAGAGCGCTTCTTCGAGGTTCTCTCAGAACGATTATTCGACGACTCGCAAGTCGCCTCTACAATGCGCGGCATAAAATAATTAGCGAGCACAGTAAGCAGCATGTTTATTATGCGGATTGGACACGCCGGTTTCCGCGCGTGCTGAAGTTTCAAACGCGTCGATGAGGTTTCAATACTCGGTGAAACTTCGGCGCGTTTTGGTCCTGGTTCCGTGCGTTTACTATTCACCGCAGTTTTTCGACTTCGGCAATTAACCGGCTCATGCTGTGCATTCGCACACAGTTGGCTTGCGGCAGAAAAATTTGTATGACAAGCTGTCTAAAAGTTTCGACCGCAGTATATAGCTGAAGACCGGCGAATTCCGTTCACGACTACGGACATTCAACGGTCCCCTTACCAGCCGACAACAACGCACGGACGCCAGGAGATTGGCAGCAATGAGTTTCGATCCGTTTGACTCCAAGTTTAACACCGTGCCACCCAAGCCTGGCACAGTCGCACCGCCTGCAGACGGTGGTGACAAAACCAAGACGCCTCCAGCCGATACCAGCGACAAGGCAAAGCCTGCTGGAACAACAAATTTCTCGCCGGATAATGTTTTCGACGATGCCTATAACCTTGTTCCCAAGCCGAAAGACAAGACTGGTGAAAAAGTAAAACCAGAGACTTCGCTCGATCCAAAAGGCAGTGAACTCAACAAGGTCAGTGATTTTCCAGCCTGGAAACAACCCGCTCGAGATTTCAATCAGAATGGCGAAGTAGGAAAATTATTTACCGACAGCAAAACTGGTTTCGTCAACGGAATGCAATTCACTGACGGCGCTCGCAAAGGACAAAAGTACGTTTTCGATCGCGACGATCAAGGAAACATAAACAAGATTCATATGTTGATGCCTGGCAAAGACGCTACGCCTCCGCAGTATCTGTCATTCGACAAGACCGATAAGGGCTGGGTTTCAAAGCCAGCCGGACAATTAGTTCCAGGCTTCAAAAATTTGAAGGTCGAGAATGGTGTCATAAGCGGTGACTTCAAAGTTAACGCCAGAGGAGACTTCGGATACGAATCTGCTGACAAACAAATTAGAAGCGTCATGCGAATCAACGGTGATAAAGACCACGTCGACATGAAGGACTATTCGCGTGAACGCGAGTTGAAGAACGGAGAAAAGACGACAACGTTTTGGAACGGTTATGATTGGCAGCCCGGACAGAAGAAGCAAATCGCCGACGGTGTCGTCAGAGTCGACTTCCAGGCGCAGCCCGGCAAGCCAACTTCGATGACCCGCGATGCGAAGAGTGATGGCTTCAAAGTTGAATTCGGCACCGAGAAGACTCAATACACTGTCAGTAATTGGAACGAAGGCAAGATGACTCGTCAAACCGGAGCGACGGCGGACACGCTGTTTGCGACCGGTGTTCAAGATGCTCAAGGCAAAATGCAATGGCGTAAGGGTGCAGAAAAAGTTGATGGCAATCAACGTGTGGTCACGTTCAACGACGCGCAGGATGCGCCGAAAGTCAAAGCCGGTGAGCTGCCGCAAACTTCGATCATCAATACGAAAACTGGAGAGTTTCTTTCGGCATTTGCAAACGGTACCAAACTAGCCGCCGATGGTCGCGGCGTGACACAAAAGATTTTTTACAACGACAAGACCCAGGTCGATGTTCTGCGTGATGCAAACAATGACTTCCGCGGTTTTCGCCGATCTGACGGCACCACGATTTACAGAGGAGTAGATCTCTCACTGGCCGGCAACGCGCGGGAATCGGCATGGACAGTGCAGAGACCTGGTCAACAGCCAATCGTACTCAACGGCATGTTGAAGCATGGCATCTCCGGCGCCTTCTCGATTTTGAACGCCGGCAATGAAGGTTTGACCGTCACACCTGAAGGCATCATGTCTACGAAGCTTGGCGGCAAGGTGATTAGCGATCCGCCGCGCCCCGGCGACAAAGCACCTGCACCGGTTGCACCGAAAGATGCGCCAATAACGCCTTCACCACGGGAAGTGGCACCGGTAAAACCTGGTGACAGACCAGCTCCTGAAGCGCCAAAACCAAGCGACAAAGTCACACCAGGAAAAGCACCGATAACCAATGAGCAACTAAAGGCATTGTCGCTCAAGTACAAACTCGATCCGAAGATCCTCGTTCTTACCGCGGCGCGAGCCGAACGGCAGGGACTGCATCAAACGTTTACTCCTGAGAATCTCGAGAAGCTGTTGCAAATTGCCGACAAGCACAAACTGCTATCTGATTTCGGCAACACCGCCGACATGAGCTCCAGAGGACGTGATGGCGCGATCATCGGCAGATTGATCCCCGAGCTGTTGCTTGACCCAACCACAGCAGTGGATAAAGCAGCCGCGCAAACCAGAGAGACCATGGCCAAGTCACTCAGGGATGGCAATGTTCCGCAGAATCGAATTGATGCTGTTCTGCAAACGGTCGACCGCAGATATGCCGAGTTGAGAGCGAACACCAAACCATTTATCACCGAACTGACAAAGGAATTTGCCAACCGACCGGCGCCAATTCCGACACCTTCACCCCTACCTAGTTCACACTGAAAAACGTGCTTGAAGATCGTCCTCAACAGATCTTGTCAATAGACAGGCTCGCTTGGAATTTTCAAGATGCCACCACTTGTGGTGCCCAAATGAAAAGATTGAAAGAATGGGACATGGAACGTT
>Ga0163151_10000433_pt1 | contig 74037 bp, 61 predicted proteins | sample OliLakLV19MP5IB2_FD_145596 | JGI IMG/M metagenome (GOLD analysis project Ga0163151, IMG submission 145596) | Freshwater microbial mat bacterial communities from Lake Vanda, McMurdo Dry Valleys, Antarctica - Oligotrophic Lake LV.19.MP5.IB-2 | ecosystem: Environmental > Aquatic > Freshwater >... | reverse complement strand
AGAGACAGTTCTTGTACTTGAGGGCGGTGCGGATACCGAAAAGCTGTTTGTTGTAATTGACGAACTCGGTGGAAGGCAGAGAGAGCACGATGTCACCGAAGGCCGCTTCCTGAACCACTTCGTCCGGGTCGCCTTTGTACACCACCGAGAAGTCGCGGACGTTTTCCTTCGTGTCGTCGAAGTTGACGTTGATCGTGGTCTTGCGCGCAACGGTACCCTGGATGCGGGCCTGCAGCTCCTGCTCCATGTTGAAATTCTGTGTGTCCTGCTTGGTTCCAAGCTCGTTGGCGCGCTCACGGCTGATGTGGGTGTTCTCGAGGTCGAGCTTGATGACCTTGCGTCCCGTCACTGACAGCGACGACTCGTAGGGCAGTTCAACCTGAAGAAGGCCGGGCGCCGGTTTCGGCGGGACTTTGGCGGGCGCGGACGATTCGGCCACCGGCACCACGGTGGAACCGGGCTCGACACCTTCCTCGACATTTTCGCGGACCTTGTTCCAGTCCTGCTGGCTGAAACCGATGGCAGCGTCGGCCGGCGGGGTCACGGGTTCTCCGCGCTCGGCCCTTTCCGCCTCTTCCAGGGTCGGACCGATGCGAAAACGCTCCGAGTTGGGGGCGGTTTCAGCGTGCGAAGGGTGGGAAATGAGCAGGGAGGCAAGGAGGAGGGTCCCAAAGGTAACGAAAAGAGGTTTTTTTATGACGGTAAACTGGTGCAAAAGTAGGTCCCCTCGGTATGGGGCAGGGTAACATCAAACCCTATTGTTTTCAAGGCGAATTCATCGTCCCGCCGGACGGAATATCGATTCTTCCGGGCCGTTTTTTGAATGATTTTTGACGGGTGCTTGGAGCGACCAAAAGCCCCTTATTTTGCGGTTTTTATACAATCCGCCGGTGACACTCGCTCTCTACTTCTTCCGCCAGTTCATCCCTCCCTTCCTTTTCGGCGCCGTGCTGTTCATGTTCGTCCTCCTTCTCGACAAGCTTTTCGACATTATCGACCTCGTTTTCAACAAGGGCGTTTCCCCTTTGATCGTCATCCAGATGTTCGCGCTTTTCATTCCCACGGTTCTGCCTCTCACCATCCCCATGGCGCTGCTGCTGGCCAGCCTCGTAACCTTCGGAAGGTTAAGTGAAGAGAACGAACTCTCGGCCGTTCGGGCCGCCGGCGTGTCGCTCGTCAAGGCGCTTTGGCTACCGCCCCTCTTCGCTCTGGTTCTGAGCCTGGTGATGATTCCCTTCAACACCCGCGTCGCACCCTGGGCCAGCCGCGCTTTCCGGGTGATTTACGAAAAGGTGGTTTCAGCCGATCCCCTCATCTCCGTGGAGGCCCATCGTTTTTTTTCGATCAAGAACATCAAGCTCTTCGCCCAGTCGGTCGACAAAAAGAACGGAAAGCTTAATGACCTGTTCGTCTACCAGTTGAGCCGCGACGGGAGCCCGGCCGAGCGGATCTTCGCCCGGCGCGGCACCATCGATCCGGGCACCGAACAGTTCCGACTGATCCTCGAGGACGGACAGATGCAGCGCTACGACAAGTTCGACCCGTCGCACGTGCTGCACACCGCGTTCGAGTCGTACACCATCACGGTCCCGCTGAACAACGAGGGAGGACAAAGCACGCGGTTTCGAAACGTGCCCTCGCGCGAGCTCAAGCGTCTCATCAGCGACATGCGGCAGAAGGGCCTGGCCACGGGCCCCCTGGAGGCGGAAGCCAGCCTGCGTTACGCGATCGCCTTCGCGCCCTTCGCGCTCGGATTCGTGGGGATTCCGCTGGCGACCGTCCTTAAGCGCGGCGGGCGAAGCTTTTCCTTCGGCGTCGCCTGCATCGTGATTTTCGTCTACTACACCCTTCTCATTTTCGGTCTGACGATCGCGGAGCGCGGCCTGATGCCGCCGAACCTGGCGTTGTGGGTGGGCAACCTGCTCTGTTTCGCCACCGGAGGCTTCCTGATTTTCAGGCTGGGGCGCCAATGAGCATCCTGAATCGCTACATCCTCAAGAAATTTGTGAAGCCCTTCCTGGCTTCCTTCGTCGCCCTGTGCGTGCTTCTTTTCGTTTCGCAGATCTTCGACCGCCTCGACCGTTTTCTGGCCGACGGCGTGGACATTGGGCACGTTCTCAGTTACCTCATCACCTCCCTGCCCTTCCAGGCGCTGCAGGTGCTTCCCGTCGCGTGCCTGCTCGCCACGCTGTTCGTCGTCGGAAATCTCGCGCGCACGCGAGAGTACGTCGCCGGGCTCGCCGGCGGCCTGCCGCCCGAGAAGTTTCTAACCGGATTGTTCTTCGCCGGGTTCGCCATCTCCGTCGCTGCCCTCGTGGCGAACGAAACCGTGATTCCGCAGATCACCCATTATTCCCGCAGCATGTTTCGCGAAAACATCCGGCGGCTCGGTGAGTGGCGCGAGGCGGTGTTCACCGACCTCTTCGTGGCGGGCGCCGACGGGCGCATCTGGGCGGCCAAGTTTTTCTCCTCGAGCGAGGGATCCATGGAACGCGTGGTGGTTGATACCTACGACGGAGCGCGATTGTCCGAGCAGGTCGACGCGATCAAGGCGGTATGGACCAGCGACGGATGGGTTTTTCAGAACGGCGTGAAGCGGAGCTATTCGGCCGACGGCATTTCCATCGCGAATGTTGAGGCATTTACCGAGATGAAGACGGGATACCGGGAAAAGCCGGCCGACCTGGCCATCAACGAACCACAGCCGGAAGAAATGACCTACAGCGCGCTCCGCCGCCACATTCGCCGCCTCGATTCCCTCGGCATTCCCGTGCGCGCATTGGAGGTCGAGTTAATGATGAAGCTCGCATTCCCCTTCTCCTGCTTCGTGGTCACGTTTCTCGGCGTGCCTCTGGCGCTCCGGGGCAAGGGGAACGCGGCCATCGGCATTGCGGCCGGCGCCGCGCTGACGCTGCTTTATCTCGGGTTCATGCAGTTCGGAAAGGCGCTGGCCCAACGCGCCATGCCGCCCTGGGCGGGCGCGTGGCTCGGGAACTTCGTCTTCCTCACTGTGGGCTGCCTGCTTTGGGCACGGATGCGACGGACGGCTTAAACCGCATTCCGAGGGTAAAGAGGTGATCATCGCCGATGTCTCCCCCCGGCGACCAGGCGTAGTCCAGAGACCAACGGCCCGTTGAAATCCCCGCACCCGCTCCCACGCCTCCTGCGCCGCTGCGCGACCGCGCGCGCGCGCCGTCGAATCCCGTGCGAAGGGCAAAGCCCCAAGCTTCCCGCTGAAAATTCAGCTCGACGCCGCCCGCCACGTAGGCCGCGTTGTCCCTGGGATAGGCCCCCTCGAGCACAACACCCGCCCGGCGGAACTCGCGCCGAATGCCGGCGCGCACCTCCCGCGGCAACGGCTCCTTCGCGTTCACGTAACGCAACCTCCCGGAAATGTTCGACGCGTACAGGCCTGCTCTCGTTCTCAGGTCCGACGACTGCCACTGCGCACCCGCTCCGGTGGTAACCGCGTGCGCCGTATGAATTATCTTGGAATGAAGGAAGCTCACCGTGAAACCGGCGCTGAACGGCCCCCAGAATCTTGAGCCGCCCAGCGTCGCCGCGATGTCGCGCGGCGTGAAACCTCCCACCCTTTGCCCGTTGTCGTCGGTCTGATCGATGCCGCCGCCGCTCACGTGAAGAACTGAAATCCCTCCCGCGCTCCGACGACCAAAGCGCCGCGCGGCAGCGACGTGGTCGACTGAAATCTCTCCTCCCGTCGCCTGGTTGCGGCTGGCCGCGAGCCCGGGGCGTTCGCCGAGGGCCGCGGGGTTGCGGCCGAGCGCCGAGGGTCCCACGGCGCCCGTTCCGCAGTTGCCGAGCAGCCCTGCGCGCGCGGTCCGTGCAAGACGAAGAAACACACCGGCCGCCGTTCCGGCCCGCGCCGGGGCCGCGCGCGCAGGGCTTGAGGTGACGGCCAGAAAGATTGCCGTCATTGCGAGAAGGCCAAGGGCCGACGAAGCAAGCGCTCGCAATGACAGCCCGGTCTTCTCAGCGTTCAATGGCCACCTTCGCCACTTTCCGACGGCCGCCGGACGGGTCTTCGATGACAACCAGGTAGAGCCCGCTCGCGGCATCGTTGCCGCCGGCGTTTCTCCCGTCCCAGCTTGCCTGTCCCGCGTTGTTCGACCGAAGTTCGCGCACCAACTCGCCCGCCGCCGTGAACACGCGCAACTGTGCGTCCGCCGGCACGTTGGAGAAATTCATGGTCTGGTACGAGAATCCGAGCGACGGGCGAATCGGGTTCGGGAACACGCGAACGTCCGACGGCGAACCGCCCGGCGCGGCGACCATCACCTGGATGATCGAGAGTTGATCCAGGCGGGCGGTCAACGTCTGCGCCGGCGGGTCGACGCGCGTCTCGATCGGCACCCAGATGTTTCGGGCGGGAACGTACCGAGCGAACGTGAGACGCGCGGCCTCATCGGCGCCGAGGGCCGCGAGCGGTGGAAGACCCGCGTATGAAAAGGAAGCGGATATCGGGCCGGCGGGCGCGCGGTTCGCCTGCGCTGAGAGAGCGAATCCCACGCCGGTGGGCGTGAGCGTCCCGGCCGCCGAAGCGGCGCCGAGAGCGAAAAGGGTCGTGCTCGTGTAACTGGACCCGAAAACCACGGTCCCGCTCGCGAACGCGCCCTCGCCCAGTTGCACGGTCAGCGTTCCGGCCGCCGACATCAGCGTGAATGGCGTGGCGCCCGTGAACGAGAACGTTGCGGGTGTGGGCGGCTCAATAAAAACTCCCACGTCGTCCGTCCCCACGCCGCTCACTGAAGTGAGCGCCACGCCGGACGGCACCCCATTGAACGCGTTTGAAGAGGGCGGCAAAACATTTCGCCCGGAATCGAAGGCGTCGGTCCGCTGTCCGGCGCGCTGGCCGCTTCCGTAGGCCTCCGTAAAATCAGCTTCCACCAGATCGACGCCGCGGTGCATTTTTCCGCTGAACGACGGCGTGTTCACGTCGTTGTTCGTCAGGCGTGTCGGGTTCGAGGCGATGGCGTCGTCGATGTGCCAGACCAGGAGTCCGCTTCCGGGCAACCCGTGGTCGAAGGTTGACGTCGAGGTCGTCCGGCGGTACTCCAGGAGAAGGTACTCGGTCGAGGGCTCGTCGGCGGTGGCGAGCGGAATCTTGATCACGGCGGGCGTGACGTTGGCCGACGTGAGCGACGCGGCGCCGACGATCGTCCAGGTCGACGGCGTCGTGAACTGCAGGAAGGCTTTGCTCCACGCGCCGAAGTGCGGCGGGTTCGCGCCCAGCAGGCCTCCCGGGGCGGCGGTGTAAGGGTAGTCCATGATGTCCCAGGCGCCCACCGTGGAACGACCACCGTTCACCGACGTGTCATAGAGATCGGGCAGGCCGATCTGATGGCCATACTCATGACAGATGACGCCCAGCGGATCGATCGATCCGGACTCCTTTTCGGGAACGACCGTGAACCCGTCGAATGACGTGGCGTCCGTCACGAACAGGCCCGGGAAGTACACCGACCAGATGTCGTTCCCGTTGCCGGTGGTTTCCTGGCCATGGCCGGCGTGATAAATCATCACGTGATTGAAAGTTGAGAAGTCCCGTCCCGCCGTGTTCTCCGCGGTGACCGCATCCGCCCGAAGTTGCGCGTCGTGACAGGCAATGTCTCCTCCGCAATCGGCGCCGTACGTTGCGAGGGACCCGAGGCGATGGACGCTCGCCGTGACGGTGAAGGTCGGCTGGAATACGCCGTAGGAGTTCTCGAGGTAGTACTCCCGCACACGGGCGAAGAACGCCTCGCTGTCGGACTGAGAGGCCGTCATGGGCTCGTCCATAAAGTCGACGCGGATGACAAGCACCCGGGGCGCGGGCGGCGCGGGCGCGCCCAGAAGAACGGCGCCCGAGAGCCGGGCCGCGTTCAGGCCCGCAGCGCTCTTGTTGAGAAAGCAAGTAGGCCCGGACGGCCGGTACTCATCCTTGAACGCCGGCGCCCCGTGAACCGGGGCCGCCAACCACGCGGCGGCGAAAAACGCGGTCAGCCAAAAAAAAGAGGCCCTCCAGCCGGATGCGGCGGAGGGCCTCCTCAGGAGGCGCCGAAGGCGCCAGTAGATCATTGGCCCGGCGTGCTGCTCGCCGGCATGTCGTTATCGTTGGCGGGCGCAGCGTCGGGAACGGCGTTCCCGGCGTTGCGGCGCGCCGCGGTAGACTTCGCCACGCGCTCGCGCGCTTCCGTGTTGCCCGTACCGAAGCGGAAGGCGATGGAAACGATGTGGTTATCCTCACGAAGATCGCCCGAGCGCTGGCCCAGTTCGCGGCCGTAATAGGCGTAGTCGACCTTGAAGATCGGGAAGTCGAACCCGAGCCCGAAGGACCCATAGCCCTGGTAGGCGCCGCCGCGCAAGCGAAGGAACCACCAGCGGTATTCCGCGCCGAAGTGCGTGCGCTCCCAGAAGTCCTGGCCCAGGGGGCGATGGAAGCCGTTCTGGAAGAGGACATGCTCGTCCTTGTTAAATACGTCGCGGAGATCGAACGCAAGCGTGAGGCGATCGCTCGTGTGTCCGAAACCCAGGAACGTTTTGGGAACATACGCGAAGCCGATGTTCGTGCGCGGGGAGATGACGGTATCTCTCTCCGCCTGGCCGTCAAACCCATCTTCCGGGTCGACTTTATCGAAACTCATTTTGGTCCCGAGGAAGTCGCGAACCATGAGGCCGACGTTCAAGCGGTTCGTCGGCTGATAGAGAAAGCCGAGGTCCGAGCCAATGCCGCGGCCGTTTGCCACTGGCGGCTCTTTGATGTTGTCGACGGCAATCAGGGAAACGCGGTCTTCACGGACCGTGGTGCGGGTGATGAATTTCCCCGTCAGTCCCACGCCGATCGTACCCGGAATAAAACGGGTGTTGAAGCGCTTTGCGATGCTCAGCGGAATCAGCACGTCGTTGTTCACGTTGAAGGAGATCGTTGGGGCGGGCGCTCCGTAATCGAACTTGAAGCCGAAGTCGACCCCCGCGAAAGCGCCGAAACCCACATGAATCGGAAGGCCCAGGAACTTCGGGCCGGAAACGAAGGAGGCCAGGTCGGCCGCCACACGCGCGCGCGGCCGGAGCGGAACGACCTCATCGACGATCTGGTTGGTAAAGCCCGGATCCGTCCCGTTGAAGTCGTTTAGTTTGTCCTCGTTGTTCTTGATGAAGTCGGAGCCGTCCTTGAAGTCGGTGTTCGCGCCGGCCGCGATCTCGAGGATCGTGACCTCCGCGCCGGTCCGCTGGACCATGCCCGCCGGGTTGTAGCCGAACACGTTCTGGTCGTCCGCGACGGCCGTGAAGGCGCCGCCCATACCCAGGGGCCGGACGAATTCAAAGAACACGGGGGCTTCTGCAGCGGACACGTTGGCGCCGAAGAATCCGGTCGCCAGCGCTACGGCAAGAATCTTGGATCTTTTCATGTTGCCGGGCTCCTTTAGCAGCCGCTCAGAGGCGCGAATGCCTCCGTGTTTGATCGAAAGTTGGAAGACGTGATGCCCGCCGCGTTGATTTTCGTCACGCAGGCGACGGGAAGATCGTCGGTCAGGTCGCCATCCAGGGACTCGACGATGACCTCGTCCATCTCGGTGCGCAGCCGCCCGACGATCGAATCGCTCGGGGAGTTGAGCAGCGTGGCGGCGCGGTTGAACAGCACGTAGCCGGCAACGAGGTCATTCGCGGTCGCGATGAGCAGCGAGTCGTTGGCGGCATTCCCGCAGAAGGTGTTGAAGTCCGTCTTCGCCACCAGCTTGTAGTTTCCGCTGATGTTCTGGAGGTCAAAGAAGTCAGCGCGGATCGGCCGGAGCACGGCGCGAATCAGGCGAAGACAGGCCAGATCGAGGATCACCGCCTCATCGTCGCGGTTGATGACGCCGTCGCCAAGGCCTGACACAATGCGGGTGAGGCGGCAGATGGCCAGGTCGATGACGCCATCGATGGCCGCCAGGTCGACGCCGGCCAGGATGCTGTCGGAAGCGGCCTGGGTAGAGTAACCCGAGCGCGCGGCCGCGATCAGATCGGAGATGCCATTAATGGATGGGGCCGCACTCTGGTTCGCGATGTTGGCCAGGATCTGGCCAAAGTTGAGTCCAGCCGCCGCGACCGCCGCGATGGCCGCGCCGTTGAGGGCGGTGGAATTGTCTGGATCCTGGGCGAGGATCTTCTCATAGAGGGCGAGCGCGGTGGCGAAATCCTTGTGCTCGAGTGCGATCTGGGCGTCGGACGCGAGGACGTTGACGTCCCTGGAGTCGCCTGAATCGTGGAGCTTGCCGAAGAGATTGCCGTTTTCACAGCCCATCAGCCCGAGAAGCAGGACGCTGACGGAAAGGCAGGCGGTCTGAGAAAGGCGCGTTTTTAAACTCATGTTCCCTCCCAATTTTCGGGACAAATCGCGCCTAGAGGCCCGCGCGAGAGGGAAGATAAGGCAAAAACACCGACATCGGCAAGGCTTTTCTAGGGTTTTACGTGCCTTCCTGCCAACTGGAGAGGTATTTGACCTGCTCCGGCGTGAGCTTGTCGATGGACATTCCCATCGCGCTCAACTTGAGGCGGGAAACTTCGCGGTCGATGTCCTTGGGAACGTCGTACACGCGGCGTTCAAGGCTCTCATGATTCTTGACCATGTATTCAGCCGACAACGCCTGATTGGCGAAGGACATGTCCATGACGCTGGCCGGGTGGCCTTCAGCGGCGGACAGGTTGATGAGGCGGCCGTCGGCAAGGAGATGCACCTTGCGGCCGTTGCGAAGCTTGTATTCGTCAACGAACTCGCGGACCTTCTTCACGGTCTTCGAGAGTTTCTTCATGGCCGGAATGTCGATCTCGACGTTGAAGTGTCCGGAGTTGCAGACGATGGCGCCGTCTTTCATGACGCGGAAATGTTCCTCGCGAAGGACGTGCTTGTTGCCGGTGAGCGTGACGAAGATGTCGCCAATGCGGGCGGCCTGGGACATCGGCATTACTTCGAAGCCGTCCATGACGGCCTCAAGCGCTTTTAACGGATCGATTTCGGTCACGACCGTGCGCGAACCAAGGCCTCTGGCCCGGCTGGCGACGCCGCGGCCGCACCAGCCGTAGCCGACGACGACGGTGGTCTTGCCGGCGAACAGGACGTTCGTGGCGCGAATGATGCCGTCGATGGTGGACTGGCCCGTGCCGTAGCGGTTGTCGAACATGTGCTTGGTGTCCGCGTCGTTGATCGCGACGATCGGGTACTGAAGCGTTCCGTCCTGCTCCATGGCGCGCAGACGGACGACGCCCGTGGTCGTCTCTTCGGTTCCTCCAACGACGTCGGCCAGGAACGGCTTGAACTTGGAGTGGAGAAGGCCCACGACGTCGGCGCCGTCGTCCATCGTGATCTGGGGGCGCGACTTGATGGCCGCTTCCAGATGGCCGTAATAGGTTTTGTTGTCCTCGCCCTTAATCGCGAAGGTCGGAATGCCGTGCTTCTTGGCCAGCGCGGCGGCGACGTCGTCCTGCGTGGAGAGCGGATTGGACGCGCAGATGGTGACGTTGGCGCCGCCGGCCTTGAGCGTGATCATCAGGTTGGCGGTTTCGGTGGTGACGTGGAGGCAGGCGGCGACCTTCATGCCCTTGAGCGGCTTTTCCTTCGAGAAGCGCGCCTTGATCTGCCGGAGGACCGGCATCTCGCGTTCGGCCCAGTCGATGCGCTGCTGTCCCTCGGTGGCGAGGCGAATGTCTTTGACGTCGTATTTCATATTGTTATTGGTTACCCGCAGATCTTCTTGAGTTCGTTGGCCTTGTTCGTGAGTTCCCACCGGAAGCCCTGGTCTTCGCGGCCGAAGTGGCCGTATGACGCCGTCTTGCGATAGATGGGTTTGCGCAGATCGAGTTCTTCGATGATGCCCTTGGGGCTCAGGTCGAAGATTTTCTCCACGGCTTTGCTGATCGTCGAGTCCGGCGCGACGCCGGTTCCGTTCGTATCGATCAGGATCGACACCGGCTGGACCACGCCGATGGCGTAGGCGAGCTGAACGGTGCATTCCTTGGCGAGCTTGGCCGCCACGATGTTCTTGGCGATGTAGCGGGCCATGTAAGCGGCGGAACGGTCCACCTTGGTCGGATCCTTGCCGGAGAACGCGCCTCCGCCATGGGGGCACCAGCCGCCGTAGGTGTCGACGATGATCTTGCGGCCGGTGACACCGGTGTCCGACTGCGGCCCGCCGACGACAAACTTGCCCGTCGGGTTCACGTGGAAGATGGTTTTCTTGTCGATGAGGTTCTTCGGAAGGACCGCGAGGCAGATCTTGTCGATCATCTCTTCGCGCGACTGGTTGGTGATCTTCTTGCCGGTGCGATCAAGGATGTCCACGGTGTGCTGAGACGAAAGGACGATGGTGTCGATGCGGAACGGTTTTCCTTCGCGGTACTCAACGGTGACCTGGGACTTTCCGTCCGGGCCGAGGTACGGGAGGATCCCCTTCTTTCGAACTTCGGCGAGGCGCTTGGTGAGGCTGTGCGCCAACTGGATGGGTGCGGGCATGAACTCCGCGGTCTCATCGCAGGCGAAGCCGACCATGAGGCCCTGGTCGCCGGCGCCGCCGCGGTCGACACCCTGCGCGATGTCGGGCGACTGTTTCTGGATGGCGTTGAGGATGGCGCAGGTGTCGTAGCTGAAGCCGTATTTGGGCTCGGTGTACCCGATGTCGCGAACCACGCCGCGGACGAGTTCCTGGACGTCGACGTAGGTGTGGGTGGTGATTTCACCGCCGACGATGGCAAGACCGACCGTGGCGAAGGACTCGCAGGCCACGCGGCCGCGGGGATCATCCTTCAAAACGGCGTCGAGGACTGAGTCGGAAATCTGGTCACAGACCTTGTCCGGGTGACCTTCGGTCACTGACTCGGACGTAAATACGAAACGATCTTTCCTCACTTCATCTGCCTCCTGACAAGGAATAGCCGCGCGCCGGAATGGACGGGCCTACGAACATGGAATCTTCCCAAAGGTCACTGCGAGGAACTTCGCCGACGGGCGGGAAAACCGGAGAAAACCTACAAAAAAACCGTTCGAAACGCTAACCGCGCTTCTTCTTGCCCTTCTTGCCTTCCGCGACGGGTTTCTTCTCTTTGAGGAGCGCGATTTTCTGGGCTTCAGCGAGCAGGGCATCGACGATCTGAGGCGTCGTCCCCTCCGCGTAGGTGCGAAGAAGCGGCTCGGTACCGCTCGGACGCAAAAGGAGCCAGGAGTCGTCCTCGAGCGTGAGGCGAACGCCGTCGTCGGTCAAAAGACTTTTCACGTTGGCGCCCGCCACAACGGGACCGAACAGGGCTTTGACCTTCTCGGTCCACGGTCCCTTGTCGATGGGCGACTCAAGCGGGAAGTCCACGCGCTTGAAATTGGAAACGCCGAAGCGCTGGTAGAGATCATCCACGAGGGCCGAGAGCGGCTTTTTTCGCATCGCCACCATTTCGAGGATGAGGAGCGCGCAGAGAAGCCCGTCGCGTTCCGGCGACCAGAGGCCGACGCCGTAACCGCCCGACTCTTCTCCGCCGAGGAGGACCTTCTCCTTGCCCATCACCTTCGCGATGTGCTTGAAGCCGACGGGCGTCTGCTGGAACGGAAGCTTGAAGTTGCGTGCGATCCGCTCGGGGAGGTAGCCCATCGAGACGGTCTGCACCACTTTCCCCTTCATCTTTCGGCCTTCGATGAGGTGAAGAAGGATGAGCGGCATCACCGTGTGCGGCGGCAGATAGCGGCCCTTGTCATCGACGAGACCGATGCGGTCCACGTCGCCGTCGACGGCCACGCCGATCGACGCCTTGGTCTCGAGGACCTTGGCCATGAGCGCTTTCAGGTTCACGTCGATCGGCTCCGGATTCACGCCGCCGAAAAGCACGTCGGACTCGCCGCGGATGACGATAAGGTTGTCGCGCTTCGAGGAAAGCTGCTCGAACAGGACGCCGCCCGGCCCGTGCATGGCGTCGAACACCACCTTCCCCTTGATGCGGGGCAGAGGCCACTTCACGCGGGCCTTGAGGGAGGCGATGTAGGCCGGTGCCAGCTCCACGCGCTTCGCCGCGTCGGTGGACGTGCGGACGTCGCTGACGTCCACGCGGTTTTCAACGGCCTTCGTGACTTCCTCGTCGACGGAACCGCCGTGCGGGCCCTTCAGTTTAAATCCGTTGAATTTATAAGGATTGTGGCTGGCCGTGATCATGAAGCCCATCGCGGCCTTGCGAAGTTTCACGTGGAAGGACAACGCGGGAGAGCTGACCGGTTGCGCGCCCATTTCCACCTTGAATCCATTGGCGGTCGCCACGGAAGCGGCGGCCTCGGCAAATCGGTCGGAGAAAAATCGCCGGTCGTACCCGATCAGGATGAGCCGGCTCTTGGAGGTCTGGCGGATAACGTCGCAGGCCGCCTGGGTGGCGCGGCGAACGTTGGCGAAGGTGAAACCATCACCGATAACGGCGCGCCAACCGTCGGTTCCAAACTTTATTTCGTAGGTCATTAGAGTTTTGTCGTCATTCCCGCGGAAGCGGGAATCCAGATATGTGGGTCCCCGCTTTCGCGAGGACGACTTCGTCAGCCTTTTGTGAAGTCCGTTAAAATCGTTCCGTCGCCGAGGGCGGCTCCGGGCTTGAGTTCCGCGTTCGCCCCGATGCGGCATCGCCGGCCGATGATGGCCGACTGCGCACGCACGCCGGCGCCGATGCGGGCGCCTTCGAGGGCAACGACGTCGGTCAGAACGGCGCCGTCGCCGACGATGACGCCGGGGGCGAGACAAACGAACCCGTCGAGCGTCACGTTCTTTCCGATGCGGCTGCCGCACCCGATAACGGCGCGTCCGTTCAGCGTGGGATGTCCGTCGAAACGAACGCTTCCCTCCAAGCGGAGACCGTTTTTACGCAAATAATTCCCCCCTGTCCAGCGATTACGGGAGGCCAGAAGATCGCGGTGCGCGTCGAGATAGGTGGTCAGGGTCCCGATGTCGTTCCAGTAACCCTTCATTGGGAAGCCAAACATCGGCTCGCCCCGGTCCAGGGTGCCAGGGAATGACTCTCGCTCAATGGAGACGGGCCGCCCGGAAGGCATGCGGCGGAGCCACTCCGGATCCAGGACGTAGGCGCCGGCATTGACCATGCGGGTCCCCACCGGGCGCTGGGGCTTTTCAATGAACTGATGAACACGACCGCCGGCGCCCGTCTTCACGACGCCGAAGCGCGACGGGTCTTCCACCTTGGTCAGGGCGATGGTGCAGAGGGATTTGCGGCGAACATGAAACGCCTCGAAGGCGTGGATGTCGAGGTCGAAGAACACGTCGCCGTTGAAGGCGAGGACCGGATCGGTGATCTTCTTTTTCCGGTCGATGGTATCGAACGCGAACCGGATGGCGCCGCCGGTGCCGAGCGGGGCCGGCTCGTAGGCGAAATGCAGTTTGAGGCCCTTCGGCGTCACGCCGCGCAGGGCGGACTCCCACTCGCGCGCGCTCTTGCCCGCGGCGAGGACGACGTCGCGTACGCCGCCTTCCTTGAGAAGGTCGAGTTGGTACGCGAGAAACGGGCGGTTCAGGACAGGGATCAGGCCCTTGGGCCGGTCGAGCGTGAGCGGGCGAAGGCGCGTGCCTTGCCCACCGACGAGAATAATCGCGATCATGCCTGACCGTCCAGCTCGCGGAAGAACTCGATCGTCTGGGAAAGGCCCTCGTCGAGGGTGACGCCGGGCTTCCAACCGAGGACGCGCCGGGCTTTCCCGACGGCGAGGAGGCTGCGGCGCAGCTCTCCATTACGAGCGGGCTTGTGCTTCGCGGGCCGCGTTTCGCCGACGATGCGGGCCATGCGGCGGTAGAGGTCGTTGACCGATGTCGGCTGGGTCGTGCCGATGTTCACGATCTGGTTCTCGGCCTTCGTCAGCCCGAGGAGGCTGGCGCGCGCCACGTCGCCGACGAAAACGAAGTCGCGGCTTTGCTTGCCGTCGCCGAAGATGGTGATCGGGTCGCCTGAGAGAAGGCGTCGAGAGAAGATGGCCACCACGCCGGCTTCGCCGTGCGGATCCTGGCGCGGACCGTAAACGTTGGCGTAGCGGAAGATGGTGAACTTCTGCCCGTAGAGCGCGGCGTTGGACAGGATGTACTTCTCGCTCGCGAGCTTGGCCACGCCGTAAGGAGAGAGCGGAATCTCCGGAAAGGATTCATCGGCCGCGCGCGGGCATTCGCCGTAAACCGTGCCGCCCGACGAAGAGAACAAGAACTTCTTCACCTTGTTGTCCTTGGAAAGTTTCAACAGGTTCAGGATACCGATGATGTTCACCTGGGCATCGAACGCCGGGTCTTCGACGGACCGGCGCACGTCGATTTGCGCGGCGTGGTGATTGACCACGTCGAACTTGTGGCGGGAAAAAAGAGTCTGGAGGGCTTTCAGGTTGCGGACATCGCCGCGGACAAAAGTGGCTTTCTTGTTGACCTGCGAGCGGCGCCCGGAGGACTCGTTGTCGAAAGCCCAGACGCGGTGGCCGGCCTCGATGTATTTATCGACGATCGTTGAGCCGATGAAGCCCGCGCCGCCCGTCACCAGAATTTTCATGGTCAATACGCTCCTTTCGCTGAAAGCACCGCCGGAATCGTCTTCAACAGAATTTTGACGTCAAGGCCCGGCGACCAGTGTTCGATGTAAAAAATATCAAGATCGATCATCTCTTCGTAGGTCAGTTCCGCGCGGCCGCTCACCTGCCACAGGCCCGTGATGCCGGGAAGCACGTTGAGCCGCTTGCGCGCCCACTCATCATACGCCTGAGCCTCCCAAAGTACTTGAGGGCGGGGACCCACGAGACTCATTTCCCCCCGCAGCACGTTGATGAGCTGCGGCACCTCATCGAGGCTGTAGCGGCGGAGAAAATGGCCGACCGGAGTGATTCGTGGATCATTTTTCATCTTGAACACGGGGCCCTTGCGATCACTCTTGGCGATGAGATCGCCGAGCAGATCGTCCGCATTGCTGACCATGGTTCGAAACTTCATGAACTGGAAAGGCCGCTGGCGGAAACCAACGCGCTCGTGCTCGTAGAAAACCCCGCCGTTCGACGTGATTTTGATCAACCAGGCGATGACGACGAGCGGAATGAAGAAGAACCCGATGAGGAGCGCCGACAGAGAAACGTCCATAAGCCGCTTGGTAATGAACGCGCTGCCCTGCAAGGAAATCGGTTTGATCTGGAAGGTGGGCACGCCGAGGGACTCGTCGATCAGCACCTCGCCCATCCGTATCTCGAGGATGTCCGGAATCAGCCGGAACACCACGCCCTTCTCCTCGCAAAAACCGGCGAGCTCCACCGCTTCCTTATGAGTGATCTTCGGGTGGGCCAGAAGAAGTTCACCAATGCGCGAGCGGACGATGGCGCGGCGAACGGCGGACATTTCGAACTTCGGCTGGACCAGGACGGCGCGGTCACCTTGGCGCTCAAGAATCCGCTTGAGAGAACGCGACAAATAGCTGTCGCCGATCACGAGAACCCGGTGCGAACGGCCCTTTCCCTGCACCCACGCGAGGTAGCTGGCCTTCAGGGCCTGGCGGTATATATATAGGAGGAAAAAGGAAATGCCGCCGCCAAAGGCGAAAACGAGGCGTGAAAACGAGCTTTCCCGGTAAAGAAACATCGCGGACATCGAAAGGATGGTTCCGCCGACGGCCACGCGCAGAAGACGGATCATGTCGTCGAGCGCGGGCAGGTTCACCCTTTCGTAGCAGTCGTCCCACGAGAGAACGAGCACCCACATGAAAATCACGACGGGCATCGCCTTGAGATAGAGGACGAAGCTCGGGATGCCTTTGGTGATCGGGAACGCCTCCAGGATGGGATCGAAGTAAAAACGGAGGGAAAACGCGGCGGTGTAGGCAGCGACAATGACAGCGGCGTCGCCCAGCATTACCAGGAAACGGATAAATATTCTTCGAAGGTCGTTCCACCCGGCAATGCCGGTATCGTAGGGGATCATGTCAGTAAGGGGTAAGGGGTCTGTGTGATATCAAATGTCCCCCCCATTGTCGAACGAGGCCTCCACCGCCGCCTTTACCGTTTCGACGCTGATGCGCGCCATGCACGACTGGTCTTTCCTGTGGAACTCGCCGCCGAAGCGAAGGCACGGGCACAACGGGCATTCGCTCTGGACCACGCGCGCCCGCACGTTGAGCGGGCCCCACAACCGCGCGGCGGCCGGCCCGAACATGGCGACCTGCGGTCGCTTCAGGGCGCCGGCGACGTGCATGACGCCGCCGCTCCCGGAAATGACCAGGTCCGCTCGCTTGAGGAGCGTCACGAGGCCGGGGAACGACGTGCGCCCGCCCAGGTCCGTCGCCTGGCCGTTGAGAAGCCGCTGAAGGTCCGCAGTCTTCTTTCTCTGATCGGCACCGGCCGTCAGAACGAGGTCGGCGCCGTGTTTCTGAATCAGCCAGTGGCCGAGCACCGCGAAATTGGGAAGCGGCCATTCGAGCGGCCCGCCTTTCGCGCCGCCATCCGGATGGATAACGACGAGCGGGCCATCACCCTTGCGCTTGATTCCCAGCCGCTCCACTTCCTCCCGCCCCTTGTCGCTCTCCCAAATCTCGAGCGTGGGATCGAAAACGATGGGCGTGAGCATGCCGGCGAGACCGAGGAACTCATGCGCTTCATGTTGGGCGAAATATTTCCAGAACACCTTCGTGTAAAGTTTGGCCCTCCACTGCCCCGGGACGTAAAAGCCGAGCCGGACCGGCGCGCGCGTCAGCCAGGCCACGATCGCGGTGAGCCACGAGCGATGGTCAAAGTCGATGACGGCGTCGAAGCGACGCGAGCGGAGGCGAATGGCGAGGGACAGGAAGGAGACGATGGACGGGCGGCCCGTCTCGATAAGGTGATCGACGTAGGGCACGAGGCCCGCGATCGGACGATCAGCGGGAGAAATGAGCCAGTGAATTTCGACGCCAGGAAGCGCAGCGCGCAGGGCTCGAAGGGCCGGGATCAGAAGCACCGCGCCGCCGAGTCCGCCGGGCCTGATGATGAGGAGCCGGCGAATCGGGTTTGTCACGGTGTTACGTCAAGTCGGCTATTTGCTTTTCCGCCAGAAGGCGCCGGAGAAATCGATCTTGGTCATCGGTTCCTTGATTCCGTTCTTCTCGCGGTATTCGTCCACGGCCTTCTTACAGGCGTCGATGCAGTGGTAGTCATCGACGATCAGGAAGCCGCCGGGAGAAAGTTTGGAGTAGAGATGCACGAGGCCGTCCATGATGGACTCGTAATAGTCGCCGTCGAGGCGGATCAGCGCGTATGGGCCGGCCTGAAGCGTTGGCAGCGTGTCCTTGAACCAACCCTTGAGGAACTTCACGCGGTCATCGAGAAGGCCGACGCGGGCGAAGTTCTTGCGAACGTCATCTTCCGTCACGGCCAGGATCTTGTTGTCGAGTTCGTAGTCGTGGCCGATGGCCTTATCGGTCTCGGTGGTCGGCTTGGGAAGGCCCTCGAACGAGTCGGCGACCCAGAGGTTGCGGTCGTTCACGCCGTAGGCCTTAAGGATGCCTTTCATGAGGATACAGGCGCCGCCGCGCCAGACGCCGGCTTCGATAAAGTCGCCGGGAATATCTTCCTTGATGATGGTCTCGGTGCAGAACTGGATGTTGTCCATTCTCTTCTGGCCGATCATCGTGAGCGCGCTCACCGGCCAGTCTTTTCCCTCTTCGCGGTCTTTCATGTTGACCGGCTTGACCAGCTTGTAGCCGGCCGCATTGCAGAGGCTGAGGATGGATTTCTTGATGAAGGAGGCGCCGGCCAGAAACGAGAAGTCGGCAGTGGCGGCGCCCAGAACGGTCCTTTTCAGGAGATCGATGTAGAGCTCGCGGGATTTGACGGCGGTGTCGTTATGGGACTCGGTGGTGGCTTGCATGATATTGGCTTTAGCTCCTGGATGAACCGAAAATCGAGGTAGGAAATTACCTTAATGTCGACGGGGAAGCAACCGGGCCGGACGCGAAAAGCAGGTCGAGCTCGGAGGGGTTCCGGCCCGCCCTGGTCCAGGCGTTTCGCACGGCGGACGCGAACTCTTTCTGGAAACGCGCCTTGGAGAACTCCGCGGCTCGCCCCCTGGAATCGGCCTCCGAAATCTTTACCGCCACCGTCTCGATCTTCAGGACGGCTTCCATGATCCCCTCCACCGTCTGGGGCTGGAAAAGGACGCCGGTTCTGGGCGTCACGGTTTCCAGCGCCCCCCCTTCGGCGAAAGCAATCACCGGCGCGCCGGCCGACATGGCCTCGACCGGGGTAATGCCGAAGTCTTCGGCGCCGGGAAAAACGAAAGCCCGACAGTTGGCGTAAAGGGCGGCAATCTCATCGTTTGAGAGCGCGCCCAGAAACCGGACGGTAGGCCCGGCCAACTGCCGGAGCTTTCGCTCGTCCTGCCCGGAACCGACGATGGCCAGCGGAAGCTTCAGGCGGTTGAAGGCCTCGATGGCCAGATCGACACGCTTGTAGGGCGCGAACGCGCCCACGATGAGGTAGTCGGCGCCAGGCCGGCGCGGCGCAGAGAAACGGGAAAGATCCGCGAACGGATGGATAACCAGGGACTCCCGTCCGTAGGCCGTCTTGATCTGCCCGGCGATGTAATGACTGTTGGCGATGACCGCGTCCACGCGCGCGGGCACGCTGACCCGCCGGTCCCACCAGCGGAGAAACGGGCGAAAGAGCGTCGCGGCCAACCGGACGTGCGGGGCGGCCTGGCCGGGACCGAAGTACTCATCGAAGCGCGCCCACATGTAGCGCATGGGCGCATGGACGTAGCTGATATGAACCGCTCCGGCCGCCTTACGAATTCCCTTGGCCACGCAGTGCGAGGACGAGATGACGAGGTCGTACCCGTCCAGATTGAAGCTGGAAATAGCGAATGGCATGAGCGGCAGAAGCGTACGGTAACGCTCCTCGGCTCCCGGGACACGCTGAAGCCAGCTCGTCTGGATCGGAAGCCGGGCAAGCGCCGGGGAAAGCTTGCCCGGTATTGAAATCAGCGTGAAGACGTCCGCGCCCGGAAAGAGCTCCGCGATCGCCTCGAGCACATATTCCCCTCCGCGCATGCCGGTCAGCCAGTCGTGGACGAGAGCGACCTTCATCCCATCGCCTGTTCGTAAACGCGCCAGGTTCCCTGGGCGAAAGCGTTCCAACTGAAGCGCTGCGCGCGGACCAGGCCGCGTTTCGAGAGCTCCGCCCGGCGCGCGGGCGAAAGCCAGAGGTCGCGGATGGCGCCCGCGATCGATTCCTCGGAGAGCGGATCAATGTAGACGGCGGCGTCGCCGCAGACTTCCGGCAGCGACGCGGCCTTGGAAACGATCACCGGCGCACCGCAGGCCATGGCCTCGAGCGGTGGAAGGCCGAAGCCCTCATAGATCGACGGAAAAATGAACATCGACGCGCCGTTGTAGAGCGCAGCCAGGTCGGCGAACGGAACCGGGCCGAGATGACGGATGCCCTCCGGAAAGCCGCCGTCGAATTGGCGATAAGTGTTCTGGCCAACGAGGACGAGCGGCGGAAGGTCGGGGGTGGCGCGCCGCGCGGCCGCGTAGGCGGAGACGAGGCGCAGGGAGTTCTTGATGCCGCGGATGTTGCCCACGTACAGGAGGTAGCCCCGTGTCAGCCCGTGGCGGGCGAGCGCGGGATCGACCTGATCGGCAGGCAGCGGGCGGAAAGCGTCGCTGGCCGCGGGATAAAGGACGGTGGTCTTGGCGGCCGCGCCCGGGCAATAACGCTCCAGATCGTTCTTCGTCGATTCGGAGACGGTGATGAGGCGCGTCGCGCGCTTGACCACATGCCGGATCTGGAACCCCGCGTAGGCGCGGCTGAACGGCTTCGTGGAATGCTCCGGGTAGAGGACATGGATCATGTCGTGAACCGTCGCAACGAAGGGCCGCTTGTAGAGATAGGGCACGTCGAAGTGCGGCATGTGAAAGAGGTCCAGCTTTTCCGCGTTCAGGCGACGGGCGTATCCGACATGTTGAGCCAGACCGTAAATTTTCTCCGGCGCGGGCTCGACAGCGCAGCCGTAGGGATTCTTCCAGCCAGGCGGCGCGAAAAGTTTCACCTGCGCGATCTGCTCAGACGTCCAGTTGTCGAGAAGGCCCCGAATGGTAACGCCGATGCCGGTGAAGTCGACCATCCGCGCGTCGAGGCCGATGCGCGCGGTCATATGGAGTCCACGAGGCGCAGGCGGCGACGCTCGAGGAGGATGTCCTTGAGCCACGAGTAAAAAAGCGGGTCCCGCCAGCAGCGGCGAACGAAGAACTTCGCCGCAAGATAAACCTTGAGCAACGCGAGCTCGAGCGCGGAGTTGTGCTTGCGGTAGTAATAGATCTGGCTCTGGCGATAGATCAGGTCAATTTTTTTCCGGATCGAATCTCCGGATTTTCCCAGGCCGTGAAACACCCGCACGTTGGGGGTGAACAGCACCTGATAGCCCGCCTTCCAGCACCGCGCGCAGAGGTCGGCATCTTCGAAATAGAGTTCGAAATTCTCGTCCATGCCCCCCACTTTATCGAGCATCTCCCGGCTCAACAGCATGCAGGCGCCCGCCACGATCGGTACGCGGCGTTCGCGTCGCTGAAGGAACCGAACCACGGCGTTGATGATGGCGGAATTCACAACTCTTTTCGGAGACAGAAACTGCGCGCGAAACTCTCCCAGGAACGACAGGTTCCATCCCCAGCTCATCTGAATCAGCGATCCCTCCTCGCTGAGCAGTTCGGGACTCAGGATCCCGACGTCGGGGTTCCTCTCCATCTTTTCGCGGATGCGTTCGAGAAAATCGCCGGGAACCCGGATGTCTCCGTTGGAAAAAAGAACGAGCGGGCTGGTGGTCGCGCGGTAACCCATGTTGCAGGCGTAGGAGAACCCGGCGTTCCGGGGGCTGACAATGAGCCGGACGTCCGGGAACTCCCCCTGCATCATTTCCAGGGTGCCGTCGGTGGACTGGTTGTCCACCACGACGAGCTGGTCATGTTCAGTCACCTGCGGAAGGTACGACGCCAGGCATGCGCGCACCGAATCGCGGGTGTTGAAAGACACGACGACCACGGCGATGCCGCGACTCATACGATGAAACGGCGCAGAAGCGAGACGTCAACCAGGCTCGAGCGCCAGACAAGCACACCGTAGAGCGCGATGGCGATGAAAAAGGCCGCCTGGGACGGCATCCAGAAACTCAGCACCCAGAACAGCGCCAGTGAGGCCGCGGCCAGGATGGACGGGCGGACGAACAACATGCCGGCCTGACGCCGCGCCCACGGGCTGACGAGCAGGTTGAAAATCAGGAGCGCCAGTTCGCTTCCGATCAGCGCCCAGGCGCCGCCCGCGATGCCGACGGACTGCATGAACCACCAGCACAAAGGCGCGTTCACGCCCATCAGGACGATCGCGCCCTGAAGGAATTTCTTCTGCTGATCGGAGCTCACGAGAAGATAGAGAAAGAGATGATTCAGGAACACCGCGACGTAGCCCCAGATCGCGATGGAGAGAATGTCCGCGGACATCACGAACTGCGGGCCGAAGATGATCCGCACGATGAGGTCGGAGAACACGGTGACGCCAAAGGCGAACGGGAAGAGCCCGATGACCGAATACTTCACGAGCGTGCCGGCGATCCTGTCGAAAAGCGCCTTGTCCTGCACGGCCGCCTGGGAAAGGATGGGAAACACCGCGCCCATCAACAGGACGGGAATCGGACGGAGCGCGTCGACCAGTTTGGCCGCCGCCGAATAGATGCCGATGTCGGTGTTCGAGTAATGAAGCATCGACATGATGTAGCGGTCCTGGTTCACGTAGAGCGTGAGAAATATCCATGCGCTGAAGAGTGGGATGCCGGCTTTCAGGGTGGACGCCAGCACCGGCTTGTTGATCTTGAACGAAAGCTTGCCGACGTTGCGGTGAAGCCACCAGAGGCCGAAGGCAACGCTGGCCCAGAGTCCCAGAGCCATTCCAAACGCGAAGCCCCCCACCGAGCGGACCAGGTGGAACATGAGTACGGCGAAAATGAGCGCGCCCGCGCGATTGATCACCTTCACTCCGGCCTCGATGTCCATGCGCTCGAGACCGGAAAGAATGGCGTACAGATGTTCGGTGAAAGACGTTGCCACAGCCACGAGCCCCATCACGAGGAAAATGGAAAGGGAGATTCCCTCCCGATCGATCAGCCGCACGAGGCCGTAGATGATCAGCACGGCGAAAGGCGCGACGAGGAACTTGTAGAGCGTGAGCGACCGGATGAGCTCCGGCGCGGTGGAACGGTCGCGGGCAATGTCGCGCGTGAGAAGGGTCAGCGTGCCGGAATCAATCAGCACGGAGGAGAGCGAGGCGTAGGAGAAGGCGAGCGAGAAGAGGCCGAAACCGTCCGCGCCGAGGAGCCGCGCTCCGGCGGCGTAGATCAGCAACGCCGAGATCCGGGCCGCGACCTCGCCGATCGTCTTGAATCGAAGATTGAACTTGAACCGGGAGTGAAGCACCGGCGTTTAGCCTCGCAGGGAGGAGGCGTGCGTCATGGTTTCCCTCCTGCTGCGTTCAATTCGGCCCATGCCGGCGCCGGCGATGGCCATAAACATCATGGACGGCGCCGGCCAATACAATCCGTCGAGAAAAACCATGGTGGCGACAAACCCGGCCGCGGACAGGAAAAACGGCAACCCTTCACCCGCCCGGTTCTGCCAGAGCGAGACGAGAAGGAATCCGCAAAGCCCGACAAAGGCGGAAAATCCAAGCAGACCGTTCTCGGCGAGAAGCCTCAAGTACTGGTTGTCCGGCGTGCCTAGTGCGTTATCGTATGTCGCGTACCCGGCAATCTGCTTCTCGTACTGGCGGGTGCCGATGCCGATAAAGGGGTGCTCACGGAGAAAACGTCCGGCGGTTCGGTAGACCTCCACGCGGTGCCCCGCGCTCAACTCCTTCACGGTCATCGAAGGGTTGAGTCGCTCCGTCAAATTCTTGCGGGATCGAGGGTGCGCGGCCAATCCGATCAGAACAATCGCGACCCCAAGAACGATCCGCACCGCGGCCTTTCGATCCGTGCTCATCAACACAACGATCGTGCTGAATGCCAAGACCACGTAACCTGTCCGGCGAAACGTCATGAAAATGGCGGCGCCGATGATGATCGGGGCGGCCAATGTCCAACCGTCACGACGCTGGCACCAGCGCCACAGCGCCAATGGGAAAACAGCGTTCAAAAACGCGCTGAGCGGCAACGGCTGGCCGATCGCCCCCAGGGCGATGCCAAGGTCCGGTCGCCAAAGTTCACGATGGTGAACGCCGGGCGGTAAACCGCGCTCAAAGATCAGGTATCGCCCCGCTGCGAGCTCCGCCAAGGCGCCCAGCGCCACCGCGGCGCCCACCCAGGGAATCCACGCCATGAAAAGGGCTCGCTTTTCATCATCCGACGCGATCACGAACGCGAGCGCGGCCATCGCCACCGAGCGGAGCAGAAAACCCGCGACCGTGCTCACCGCCGCGTTCTTCTCCGGGGCGAACAGGCACGACACGGCCAGGGACGCGACAAAGACGGCGACGAGGGTGAAGAACGTCGGGAACCGGCCGTTCTCCTTCAGCCAGAACGCAAACCGGATGAACGCCGCCGTGCCCAGGGGTGCGAAGACGAGAAACGTCAAAGGTACGCGCGCGGCGCCCAGGGTCAAACCACTGTTGGGAAGATAGTTGAAGGGGATCAAACCCGCGACCGCCAGCGTCGCAGCAAGAAGGGCATTCTCCCACCGGCGACCAGTCACGAATTATTTCTGCGCGAAGACATAAAGGTGCCAGCCGAACAACCGACCGAGCACACGATCCAGCAGCCCCGCGGCGGCGCGAATCAAGGGAATACGATGGAGGTTAAGAAAGCGGACTTTCGTTGACGTGGCTGAAAACCGGCCGAACAAATCACGCAGTCCACCTCTCGAATAAACACGGGACAGCGGGTTTCCCACGCCGTCGGTGTTGTTGTTCAAAAACGACTTTGAGGAGAGGTAGGCCAGACCTTGACTCCTGAAATTGGCTCGGTGCGCGTCCAGACGCTCTTTCGACTCGCCGGTCATTCTGGCGACAATCTGGCCGATTCCCGGCACGAGCAGAAGCATCAGTCCGATCCGGCGCAGGAACATGATGTTGACCATGTAATTAAACGAACGCCGGTGATAGACCATCACGATGGCGCGCCCGCCGGGACGCAGAACCCGGTGAATTTCAGACACCGCCTTCTCGATGTTGGGCGTGTGGTGGATGACGCCGTTCGAGTAAACGGCATCGAATGAACCGTCCGCAAACGGAAGCGCCTCCACGTTGGCTTCCTGAATGGTGCCGGGTAGATTTTCCATCTCAAACCGCCGGCGCGTGAACTTGACGCCGTTCTCGGTGAGATCGATTCCCGTGTACAACGCGCCGGCGCGGGCGAACTGAACCGCATCGGTGCCCAGGCCGCAGCCGATTTCCAGGATCCGCTGGCCTTTGAATGCGGGAAAGTTCACCACTTCGAGGATGTGCGGTTCCAGTTTGTAGCGATGATGCTCAAGTTCCTTAAAGAACTCCTGAGACCCGACATCCGCGTCGCTGAACTTCAATCCGCAGGAATTCTGATTCCAGAATGTCCGGACGTCGTCAAGAGAGGCCGAGGCGCTCATTGAGGGAGATTCTCCTGTTTTCATGCTGGGCCGATTTTAAGAATTACCGTCGTTCCCGGCCACGCATTTGCACGGCCATCAGGATCGCTTCCACCAGGCTCTTCGCCGAAGCGGTTCCCTTCCCGGCAATATCATAGGCCGTTCCATGAGCGACGGAGGTACGAATAATGGGCAGCCCCAGCGTCACGTTGACGCCGCCGACGACCGCTGCGCGGCCGCGGCGGGAGGCCTGAAATGCCGACATTTTGACGGCGATCTGCCCCTGGTCGTGATACATCGCCACGCCGGCGTCGAACTCCCCCGTCGCCACGCGAGGCCAGACGGCGTCGGCCGAAAGCGGACCGACCGCCCGAATTCCACCTCGAACGGCCGTCGCCACCGCGGGAGCGATGATCGCCCGGTCCTCAGACCCGAGGAGGCCGCCATCCCCCGCGTGGGGATTCAATCCGCACACGGCGATTCTCGGCCGCAAGATGCCCATCTGCCGGAGGCCGTGGTGGGCGACGCGAATGGTTTCCAGAATGATTCCGGCACCGATCCGTCGAGCCACCTGAGAAAGCGGGACGTGGGAGGTCACATGAATCGCCCGAAGCGCGCCATGAACCAGCATCAGGCGGGCCACCTTCGTCTTCGTGAGACCGGCGATCATCTCTGTATGGCCGATATACCGCCGCCCCCACCCGCCCATTCGAAACGAAATCTTGTTGATCGGCGCCGTCACCACGGCCGACACCTCCCGGTCCAACGCCGCCTGGACGGCGGCCGCGATGTAATCTCCGCTCGCTTTTCCGGCCGCGGCGGTCGGGCGGCCGAGCGGAAGGCGGGCGGGAAGCGATCCGAGTGACACGACGCCGACGTCGCCCCGGCGCAGGCGGGCGATCGAGTGCCGGTCGATGGATCGGTCTAAAGGGACGAGGCGGAGGCGAGGAAGGCGAGAACGCTTCTGGGTGAGCTGAAGCCAGGTGAGATCGCCAAAAACGATGGGAATGCAGGCCGATTGGACGGTGCGGTCGGCCGTGGCGGCGAGGACGATCTCTGGTCCGACCCCCGCCGGATCGCCCATCGTCAACGCGATCACCGGCCGCTTCAAGCGGTCGGGAACGTCAGACTTCCCCGGCACGGTCAGAAACAAGCCCCGCGGTAACCAGATCATGAAGATGAAGCATGCCCACTGAGCGGCGCCGGTGGTCCACCACGGGCAACACGGTAAACGGTTTCTTGCGGGATTCCATGATCGCCAACGCATTGACGGCCCGATCATTAACGTCAATTGTCGTGGGCCGATGGTTCATGATCTCCCGGATGGACAACGTCGAGATGGTCCAGCCCTTGGCGAATGCCTGACGAATATCGAAATCCGTAACAATCCCCACCAGACGCCCCCGGCCGTCAACGATATTGGCGGCGCCCGTCCACTTGCGGGAAATTTCCACAAGGAGCTTCATCATGGAATCGGTTGCTTTGACAACGGGGTTGCGTTTCCCGCCCCGCATCACGTCCGAGACCTTCAGGAGCAACCGTTTCCCGAGAAGACCTCCCGGATGGAACAGCGCAAAATTGTCGGCGCTGAATCCCCGCATCTTCATCAGCGTGATCGCGATGGCGTCTCCAATGACGAGCGAAAGCGTGGAGCTGGTGGTCGGCGCCAGATTCAATGGGCAAACCTCGCGCACGACGGGAACAAAGAGCACGACCGCCGATTGTTTTGCGAGCGACGAATTTTTATTGGCGGTAAGCGCGATGACGGTGGCGCCAATCTTCTTGAGGGCCGGCAGGATGTTCAACAGCTCCTCGCTCTCGCCCGATTTTCCGATGGCGATGACGACGTCGCCCTTTGAGACCATGCCGAGGTTTCCGTGCATTCCTTCCACGGGATGGAGGTAGATGGACGGCGTGCCGGTCGACGAGAACGTCGAGGCAATCTTCTGGGCGATCATTCCCGATTTCCCGATGCCGGTGACCACCACTTTACCGCGGGACTTGTAAATCAATTCGACCGCGCGGACGAAGTCCGGGCCGATGTGCGATCGGGCTTCCCGAATGCTTTTCGATTCTTCGAGAAGCACTCTTTTTATTTCACTGCGGATGTTCACGGTCATTGAGCTTCCTGGGGAGGGCGGCGATGGGCGGTCAACGCGTTTGATGCGGTGAAGATACCTCAATCCCATGGGGGAAGGCAATCAGACGGGCAGTCCACTGGCCGAATGTTACACTGCGCCTTCGTACCCCATGATCACTCCTCCCAGCTCACATCAGGCGCCGGCAAAATTCAGGGCCGACATTCAGGCGCTGCGCGGATTGGCGATCATCGCCGTGCTTCTCTATCACGCGAAAAGCCGCGGCTTTTCCGCAGGCTATCTCGGCGTGGACATGTTCTTCGTGATCTCCGGGTTCCTGATCACCTCCCACATCCGGGACGCCATCGACGCCGGCCGTTTCACCCTGACGTCGTTCTACTTTCGTCGGATAAAGCGTCTTCTTCCCGCCGCCTACACGGTCTTTTTGTTCACGTTGCTTTCCGCGCCCTATTTTTTGACGGCCCCGGAAATGAAGGACTTCTACCGTCAGATGATCGGCGCCATAACATTCACCGCCAACGTCGCGCTGAAGAATCAGACCGGGTACTTCGAAGGCGCCGCAGACCTCAAGCCGCTCCTTCACACCTGGTCTCTCTCCATTGAAGAGCAGTATTACCTCCTCATCCCCGCCGCGATGCTGTTCGTGTCGCGTCGGTTCTGGCGCACGGGCCTGTTCGCGGTTTTCCTGACGAGCCTCGGGATCAGCGTCGTTTGGGCGAACCGCGGCAGCGACGGGCACTTTTACCTGCTGACATCGCGGGCTTGGGAACTGATGATCGGATCGATCGGCGCGTTGATGATCTCCGGCCAGCGAACTTCATCGTTCATCAAGGCCGCGTTCTGGCCAGCGCTGGTGGGCTTGGTCCTCCTGCCCATGATGACGGTCAAGTTCGAAGGGTTCGACGTCGGCGTCCTTCTGATATGCCTATCCACGATGATCGTCATCCTTCGAAAGCACCCGGTGCTGGCCCAGGGTGCGCTCGTATCGGGGCTTGGTTGGGTCGGCAACATCTCCTATTCGCTCTACCTCGTCCATTGGCCGCTTCTGGCTTTTCTCAACAACGCGTGGGTCAGCTCGCGGGATGAGGCCGACACGGTTGTTCGCCTGGGCGTGGTCTGCGCGTCGGTGATTCTGGCTTACTTGCTTCACCGGTTCGTGGAAAAGCCGCTCCATTACTCCAACATCAGGCCCGCGCGCTTTGTGACGGCGATCGCGGCGGCGTCCGTGCTGCTACTCGCTCTGGCCCACGTCGTCGCGAGACCCAAGCCGGCCGCCAGGGACTACGCGGCGATGCGGCGGCCGAACAACGGATTCGGGCCCGAATGCAGTTTTACGACGAAGTTCAGTCCCACGGAGGCGTGCCGCAATTCCGAGGAACCCGAAATTCTCGTGTGGGGCGATTCCTATGCGATGCACTTGGTTCCGGGAATCGCCGCGTCGCGCCGAACGATCCAGGCCACGCGGTCCGGGTGCGGACCGTTGATGGATCTGGCGCAGATTGACCCGACGAAGGACGACCGGAATGCGGCGAGAGAATGTATTGAATTCAACAACTCGGTCGTCGATTACCTGCGGGGCGCCAGGTCGGTGAAGACGGTCGTTTTATCCAGCCGCTTTGGCTATTACCTCAACAGGGACGAGGCGACGCTACTGAAACATGACAGAAGCCGCTCGACATACGACGTGGTGGAGACGACGACGGATGAAGCCGTCGGGGCACTGAAGGAAACGGTGAATGTCATCAGGTCGCTGGGGAAGAGGGTGGTCGTCGTCGCCCCCCCGCCGTCCGAGAATTTCGACGCGGGCCGGTGCCTTGAACGTCTTGAAACCGGGCTTGTCATAATTAGCCCCCGCCACAGCGATTGCCAATTTACCGTCGAAGGTTACCGTGCGCTCCGGGGATCGGTGCTCGATTTCCTCAACGCATTGCCGTCGCGGGCCGATGTCGACGTGGTGGACTTCGACGAATATCTATGCGGGCCGGAAAACTGCCGAACGAACATCGACGGCGTTTTCATCTACGGGAAGGGCGGCCATCTGTCGAACGAAGGCTCTCTGTTTCTCGCCGAGAAAACCTCCCTCGTGGAGAGGATTGAGAAGAACGCCCGCTAGGGCACGCCGTCAGAAACCTATAAAATCAACGCATGAAGATTCTGATCACCGGAGCCTCCGGCTTTGTGGGCCATCATCTCGTCCGCGAGTTAAAGCAGCACGCGCTGACGCTCACCTCGCTCCATCGGCCGCGGATCCCGTTCAAAAAAGGCTTCCGCTTTATCCGCTGCGACCTTCGGTCTTTGGGCGCCGTGAATCGGCTGGTGAAACGGGTCGATCCGGATGCCGTGGTTCATCTCGCCGGACTGGCCAGCGTTGCCGGGCCGTCAAAACGTCGGGAGATTCTCCGGTCAAACGTGAAGGCCACGGAGAATTTATGCCGCGCCCTGGCCCTGTCCGGCCGGGAACGAACCCTCCTTTTGGCCAGTTCCGCTGCGGTTTATGGATCGCGGCCGGGAAAAGTCAGTGAACGCACGCAGGTTCGGCCCAATTCGCCGTACGCCCTCAGCAAGCTGGCCGCGGAAAACGCGGCGCGCGCATTCGAAAAGAAGGGGTTGCGGGTCTATGTCGCGCGGCCGTTCAACCACACGGGCCCCGGTGGATCCGTCGCGCAGGTGTCATGGGCGCTCGCGCGCAAGGTGGCGAGCGTGACCTCCGGAGGGACCATTTCCATCGGGAATCTAAAGGCGCGCCGCGATTTCAGCGACGTTCGCGATGTTGTTCGGGCTTACCGGCTTATTATCGAGCAAATGCCTTCGGAACGCCTGTTCGTTCTCGGCTCGGGCCGCCTGGTCGCCATCGGAAAAATTCTGTCGACGTTCGTGAAACTCGCCGGCAAAACAATACGTCCGGTGCCTGACCGCGCGCTTCTCCGGCATGTCGACCACGACACGCCGGCGGCCGACACCCGCCTGGCTCGAAAAATCCTGCGATGGAGCCCACGTATTTCTTTGAAGAAGACGCTTGCCGACGTCTACCGCGAGGCGCGGTCGACAAAAGGGCCCAGACCCTAAGCGGGAAACAGGATTCGGACGTATCCCAGCACGAACAGGCCGTTGCACCAGAGAAGCGCCTGGCTCGCCACGGCCATGGGGTCACCTCCCCCCATCAGCGCTTTCATGCCTGCCGCCAAAACCAACCCCAGGTAAACGATCCAAACCAGCGCGCCAGGAAAACGGGACAGAAACAACGCGTGCATGCGGTTGCGGTCGTTGATCAGGCCCCATATCACGGCCGACGACGGCGCAACAAAGTACGCCACTTTCGGCCCCGCGCCCGGTATCAGCGCGGCGATCAACCCGACCAGCGGCATCATCGCCAGCAGGATCTTGAAGGCGTTGTGCGGCTGTTGAAGCGCGAGGAGCCCCACAAGCAATGAAACGCCGGAGACCACGGCGCCGATCACGCCCTGCCGGGCCGTGATGAACAGGGAGGCCGCGAGGTAAACCGCTCCACCCGCGAGAAATGCCAGGCGGCGCCACCAGAGCGGGCTTTTGACGAGTTGCATGCCGATGCTCGCGACAAGATTGAGGTGGCTCACGGTGTATCGCTTCCACAACCGGCCCGGCTCCTGCACGAGACGGTAGAGCCATTCGAAACCGGACCGCTGAATCCATCCCGGCGCCCGCGTCGCGACGCCGGCGATGACATCGAACCCCCCTCCCACGCCCATGCAGAACGGCACGTTCATGACGGCGAGATTCCGATGAATCAATTTTTCCTTCTGCGGCGAGCTGATCGCGACGATGAGAACATCGGCATGAGAGGCCCGCACCTCGTCGGCCAATGCCGCCTCGTCCTGATAGTAGCCATGATGGGAACCGGCCACATTCAGGCTCGGGTACAACCCGACGAAGTGTTCGATTGTTCTATCGAGAACGCTCTGCTGCGCTCCCAAAAAGTAAACGCGGTAGCCCTTATCCGCGGAACGCCTGATCAGCGCTTCCATCAGATCGACGCCGGTCACGCGGGGAATGGGCGGCAGGCCCAGGAGATTGGCGGCCCACACGATGGACATGCCATCCGCCTGAACAAACCGGCATTCCCTGATGATGGCGGCAACTTCGGGGTCTCGCTTGATGAGCAGCCACTTGTAGGAATTGAGGACGCAGTGCTGCTCCGGCAGCCTCTGCGCGATGACGCGGTCGATGTCCTCGAGCGTTTTCTCGAGCGATCCGGGATAAAGGCGGAACCCGAGGAAGTCCACGGTCTTAATTGTCGTTTCCTGGTTCACATGTTTCTCTGGGAGGATCTTTCATCGGCGGTCACATGATCGTAGAGTCGCACCATGCCCGCCACAATGACGTTCGAAGCGTACTTCTCGAAGGCCTGACGCCGGTTCTCAGCTCGCATCCTGGCGAGCCGCGCCGGATCTTTATAGAGATTCTCGAGAGCAGACGCAAAATCAGACGGGTCTTTGCCGGGCACCAGGAAGCCGTTCAAGCCGTCGACGACCAGGTCGGGGATCGCACCCACAGGGCGCGACACGACCGCGAGGCCCGACGCCAGCGCTTCGATGACCGAGTTCGGGCATCCCTCGTCGTACGTCGGAAAAAGAAACACCTGGCACGACGCCAACGCCCGGTACTTTTCATCTTCAGTAAGGAATCCCGTCAACGAGACTTTCCCGGCGAGATCCGGTCGCCGTACGCGCGACTCAATCTCTTCACGGAGAGGACCGTCTCCCGCCATGATCAAACGCGCATCGGGATGATGTTCCAAGAAAATCCGGAACGACTCGAGCGCTTCGAGAACGCCTTTGTCTCGGAGGAAGATTCCGAGAAAAAGAATCTTAGGCGGCCCGTTCCCGGCCGGCTCCGGGGCCGGCAGGACCGATTCGTCGAACATGGTGTACGACACCGCGACAGCGTTATCCGGCCATCCCCATCCCACGAGCACACGCTTCATCGGATGTCCGAGGGCGACGGTGACGTCTGCGCCGCCGAACACGGTTCTGAAGAGAAGCGGCGCGTGCTTGCCCACCCATATCTCGGTCCCACTCAGCCATCCGCGGAAATTGACCACAAGATGCTTTCCGAAAAGTTTCGCCGCCAGCACGTAGATTCCATCGCGCACCAGAGACTTCACTTCCATCGAAGCATTCGCGTGGACCAGATCGATCCGGGCGAACGCCAAAACGAAAATGAGGCGGACGAAGTCCGAAACGAAATACCACAGGCCGCTCAACTGCCGAAGCGCGCTCATGGAGATGTAGAGGTTCCGGCTACCGGTCGAGAAGTAGCGGATGGTGTAGCGATCGCTTTCGAATCGCTTCGAGAACAGGCGGTAGTAGTTGCTGATGCCGCCGCGCGCGGCGAAAGAAGGGCCGATGATCAGCACGCGGAGCGGTGTCGACCGGGCCGGAAACCGGTTGCGGTTGCGAACCAGCATCGCTCGCCGCAGCTCCATGCAGGCCGACAGGAACCAGAAGATCAGCGAGACCGGCTTGATGGCCCACACCTGATTATAGGCCATGGCCATCACGTAAATGGAAAGAACGCCCTGATAACCGACCGCTGTCGCCTGCCAGAAAGGGGCGTCATGGAACCGCACGCGGAACGACCTTGCGTAAAGGACGGCGAACATCGACAGGAACAGCAGCGTGCCCAGAACGCCGAATTCCACGAGAGATTTGGCGGCCTGGCTCTGATGCAAGGAGATTCGTCCCAGCTCGAGGTCTCCCCGTCCGGCCGCGAAATAGCTTTCCGAGGCGGATCCGGGCCCCTTCCCAAAGAGGATCGAAACCGGCGATTTTCGAATGTGGTTCCACGCATACACCACTGCCGTGATGCGGCCCGCGCGACCTTGAACGAAGCCGGCTTCCGCCTGGACCATGGTGTTTGGCCGCTCGATTTCAACCAATCCCGGCCTCTCCGTCACCTCGGTGAGATGAAACATCCGCGGAAGGTCAACGCCCATGGTCACTGAAAAACGCGCGGCGTACTTGAGTGAGAATCCGTAAGACAGGCCCAGCACAACAAACAAGCCGATCCACCGCTTTGACCTCCCGTTCCAAAGGTCGGGAACGAATTGGATGAAAAGCGCAACCGGCAGGAACAGGTACGCTACCTTCGATTCGGCCATGAGGAACGTCAGGAAGACCGAGAACACCACGATGGTCTCCCATCGGAGCCATCCGAAGCGGAAGCCGTAAGCGGTCGCGAGACAGATCGAGCCCATGCCGAAAATCGCGAAGGCGCCTCCCGTGAGCAGGCCGCCCGACAGGTCTTCATGGAAACGGAGTACGTACCGCTCCACCGCCGACGTCGGACAGCAAACGAATGCAATAACGAGCAGCAACTTGATCACGATCATCAGGAATCGTTCATCGAATTCGTAGGTGAGGATGACGTAGAACAGCAGAATGAATTGAAGGCTCTGGCGAAGGCCGAGCGCCCATTGGAAGGGAGACACGCTTCCCGCCGCCATCATCCCGACACCGTGGGCCAGGATCAACAAAACGAAGAGATGCGTGGGCGCGCGCGGGACTTTCCGGTTCCTGATGATCGTGGCAGCCGCGGCCAACCCTGCGAGCGCAAGCGCCAGATCGGCGATCCACGTCACAGGTCGAGGGATCCATCCGTAGACCTCCATGACTTCCAGGCCGAACGACGAAACCAGGGCGGCCATCACCAGCTTCTGAACGGTGGAGCGGCTAATCACGTACGGCCTTCAGAATGCTTCGGCACCGCTTTTCCCAGGTGTATTCCCCCGCCAGTTCCTCAGTTCGCCGCCCCATGGCGGCGGCGTCAGACTGACTGAGCGCAAGGGCGGCCGTCACCGCCGAATGAAGCGCTTCGTAGGATTGTGGATCTACCAGAAATCCGTGTTGGCCGTCTTTCATCACCTCGCGAATCGTCGGAAACCCGTCCGCCACGATCAACCGGCCCGCGGCGAGATACTCGAACAGCTTCAGGGGTGAACAATAGTTCATGGTCGGAACACTTTTGGACCAGAGAGCGAGGAGCACGTCGGCGGCGGCGAGATAAAGAGGAACGTCTTTCTGAGGCCGGTGGCCGACGAGCTCGACGTTGTTCAGTTTCTCCTTCTGACGCCAGATCTCCAGCTCAGCCCGACGGTCCTCAGGACCGCCGACAATGATGAAGCGGACGTCGGGGCGGTCTTTCGCCAGACGAAGGATTCGTCCCACGCCGCGGTCGAGGTAAAGACTGCCAGTGTACACGACGATCTTCCCGCCCTCAGGAAGGCCAAGCGTCCGGCGGGCCTCCGCCTGGGGGATTCCGGCGAACTCCTTCAGGTCAACGCCATCATGAGCCGCGAGGCCTTTCTCGCGCGGAATGCCCCTGTCTTCCCACCAGCGCTTCAACGCGTCGGAAATCGTGACGAAGGCTTTCAGTTTCTTCTGGCGGGCGATGCGGACCAGCTGCGGAGCGATCACGCCGTTCGAAAACCAGGGTGATCCGACGAAAGTGTTGTGGATTTCAAATACGACACGCGAGTGGCGGGGCGAAAGGAACGGCAACAACAGGGCGTCTCGAACGAACAGGAGGTCGGACCGCACCGCCGCGACTTCCGCTCGCGCGCCGGGAATACAGCTCAGCGATTTGAAACGCCCGCCGGTGCGCGCCCGGCGAAAGGTCCGCGCGCGGAACGAAAGATCGCCGCCCATGCGCGCTGCCAGCGCAGTCTCCGTTTGTTCCTGGGACGTTCCTGGCAGGCTCAGCACCACCTCGTGCCCCAAGCGGCCGAACGCGCGGCACATCTGGAGTACCTGGATGATGTTCGCTTCCTGGCTGTCCGCCGGTCGGGAATGGACGTAATGAATCTTCAAGGATGTCTCACGCCTTCATCGATGCAGGAAGAAGTCCAGCCTGGAATTTCCGAACAGGCGGAAACTGTCGGAGAAGTTCGTCGACGGGGAGTCCTTGTTGAAATCCTTCAGGTCCGCGGCAGTGCAGTCGGTGCAGAAACCGAGATGCCGGATGCCGTCGTACCTAACTTTGCCGGGCCCGAAGACCTTCTGGAACACGTAGCAGGAAGAGACCCGCTTGTCGATGATCGCACTCACGGGCTTGCTGGAATTCCTCACGGCATGGATAAAGTCGAAATCGAAGGTCACCATCTTGTCGGAAGGCGCCACGTAGTTCGGCCCGTCCACGAAAACGAAGTCGTAGTCCAGTTTGGGAACGTCACGATACCGGACGCCGCGAAAGAGCGAGAAAGAATCTTCGACCACGGGACTCAAGCGGATGTCCACCAGAGACGCGTATTGAGCGGGCAGGATGCTTTTGGCCAGGTCATAATACTTTTCGATTTCCTCCATCGAAACGATCCGGCCCTCCACGCCCTCTCTCGCATTCTCGACGAGGGCCTGGGCCATGACGACCGTCGACACGCCAGTTCCGCACTCCAGAATCAGGCTCGGCTTTTTCGTGCGGATGTGCCGGTACAGAGCGGCATAATCGATGAAATTGCATCCCGTGGAGTTTGATTTCTGTAGATAGGCGGAAAGCGTCGTCCACAATTCAGTGTTCGACTGAATGGTGGAACGGGCAACGGTGCCGGCGCACTTTCGCAGAGCGCTCCAGGCCATCTGTTTGGGGGTCATTTTCACTCCTCTTCGGTGATGGCGGCGGGACTCGCGCCGGAAGGAAAGAGTCTCCCGACCATATGGCCGGCAACATCCTTCAGCTCGTCCCACACGCCAAATTTCGGGAACAAAATCAGATGGACGCCCAGGCAGGCTGTAGAAAAGGCGATGCCGCGCAGGATCGTTTCAATTGCGGCCCGCACCTGGGGCACCCAGCCGCCGGCGACGTCGACGCCCACAACGGTCCAGTAGTAAAAAAGAACAAGGATCGTCGTGAGGATCGCCGAAACCAGAAACAACCGGGCAAGGAACATCCACGTGTATCTCGGCTGCCCGATCACCTGTCCGTACACCGTGAAGATAAGCCCGACCGAGATGACGACGAAGCTCACCGAGCAGGCGGCGGCGACGCCGAGGATGCCATATCCCATGGAAACGAATGTGTAGCTCAAAGTGGCGTTCACGAGGAGTCCGGCGACCAGCGCCGCCGACCGCTTGGAAAGTTGGCTCGTCGCGTTCAGATAATTCAAAAGAATAACGCGCGACCCGTAAACCATGTAGCCCGCAAAAAGAACCAGCAGGACGACAAGGCTTTCTTTGAATTTGGGCAGATACCAATTGACGACGTGGAAGTAGAGGATGATCAGGTTCCCAATGAAGAAGCTCATCATCAGGGAATAGAGCACGTAGTATTTTTCCAGGTACTTCCTGAAATGGGTCTTTGTTTCCGACCCGAACTGCCCCACCTCCACCAGCATCTTCCGTCGCATGATGATGACAAAACCGTCCGAGAACGGGACATTGCTTCCCGCCGCCACGACGGCGGCAAAGGCATAAAGTCCCACGGCGTCCGGGGACATCATTGAGGCGGTCACGATCGTGCCGATGCTCATGAACAGCCCTTCCATCACGTTATTCACATAAAGGACGGAGCCGACGCTCATGAGCTCCCGGATCTTCGGGAAATCCAGTTTGAACCGGAACCGGGGCCGGCCGAGCCACACGTAGCAGAGCACGCCCGGAAGCAGGTGGCTGAGAAGGAGCGCGACCACCCAACCGTTGAACCCGTAAGCCAGGACCAACCCGAGAATAATTGAAGGCACCACCAGTTGGGCGATGAACTCCAGGCGCGCCAGGACCATGAACTTTCCTTCGGCCGTCACATAAGTTCGAAGAAACGAATTCGCCTTGCCCACGAAAATGATGGCGCCGACCAGAGAAGCGAGGCGCCAATCCATGAACCCGACAAATCGTGGACGCATCGCGAAGACGGCCAGGAAAATGACCACCGTCAGGCCGCTGAGGATCGTGTAGATGCTGAACGTGACGTCGGAAAGCCTCCTGGCTTCCTCGGGATCGCCGCGGCCGTAGGCCAGCGGGACGTTGCGCCACAGGCCGGTCAGAAATCCGAGTTGGGTGTAACCGGACCACTGGACGATGAGGTTGATGATGGCGATGTTTCCGAGCAGCGACGGGCCGAGGAGACCCGCGACGATAAAATTGCTGGGAACCGAGATCGCTTTCCCGAAGACCGACGCGGCCACCATGAGACTGGAGACCTTGATGGTCTCTTTTTTCTCGCTACTTATGGGCATGACGCGGCAGAAGAGCGGCGAGGTGGTGGCCGTCGTTCTCGAAGAAGAGGCGGAAGGCAGCGAGCGCGTGTTCCGGCGAGCACTGGCCCGAACGCACCAGCGGCCAGTGGGAAAACTCGGACTCCCTCACTTCTTTGATCGCGCCGGGAACGGGCCGGACCGTCAGGTCCTGAACACCGATATGCGCGAGGATGGCCAAACGATGGTTCCCCTGGAGAACGATGAACCGTTTCCGGCCGTCGTTCGCGATGAGCCACGTGCCGCTGATGAAAGAATTTGGATAACGAAAGGGACGGTAGCCCGTCGACTTCAACTGCCTGTATAAGGCCATGGTCCGCTTAAACTCTTCCGCAACGAAACCATCGGACGAGGGCCCGCAGAAACGGGATTTGGCGGCGTCCTTGTTGGCCGCCAGCGTACCCCACGGATAGACGAACAACGGCAGCGGACGATCGACCACCGTCGGCGGAAGAAGAAGCGAGAAGGTGGGTGGGCAAAATTCGGTAAGGAAGCGATGAAGCGTGGTGTCGCGAATGTCGATCCCAGGACGGGCATCAACCTCGGCCAGCGTTTGACGGAGGTGATGCCACCCCGACGCGTCGAAGGCGGCGCCAAAAATGGTGCGCGCGTCCTGAATGGCGAGGGCTTGGCTGCGCCAGGGGCTGAGGAAACGCAGGATGTTGCCCCCCCAGAAACGAATCCGTCGGGCGGATTCCCGGAAATCAGGCATTGATTCGGCCCGTCAGGACTCCCCACATCGTCCTGACGTAGCGCTTGGTGTGGCGAAGCAAAGCCATGATTCGCCCTCCGCCGATCACCGCGTGCGGCCGCTCGAAGATCGCGTGCGGCTTGCGACCGGCGACGAGTATGGCCCGGCGCTGGCGCGGATCGTCGACGCGGTGGAAGTACGCGAAGCCGAGGCGCTGGAGGACGCGCTCGAGCGCGGCGTAGCTCAAAAGCCAGTACTCGGTTCCGTAGTAATCCTTGTGATCGATCCCCTTCGGCGAGAAATACGCGAAGGCGTCGTCGTGCGGGCCGAACTTCAGGGCCTTCCACTCGAACACGATCATGTCGGTCTTCTCGACGAGCGCCGCGACCGCCGAGAACGGATCGGGAACGCGGTGAAGGAAACCGAGGCAGAGGCAAAGGTCCGCGTGCGGCATCGCGCGAAAGCGCTCGCAGTAGATGTCGACCACGTCGAACTGCACGTTTGCGGTGCCTTTGACGGACTTGATGAACTTCGCCTTGTCCACCCGGTGCGTGTCGATGTCGATGCCCTGGACCGTGGCGCCTTTCTCCGCCATGAAAAAGGAAAAGAAGCCTTCGTTGCATCCGACGTCCAGAACGTTCTTCCCCTGAAGGCCGATGATCTCGAACAGCGGCTTGAGGCGCTCGATCTTGATCAGGTTCTTCCCATGCGACCGCTGCTCGCCGGGCCGCGTCTCGATTCCGCCCGGAAGCGAATAGTTGTGGTTCCACGGTTGGATCCGGCCGTGCTCCTCGACCTTCGAGCGAATATCTTCCGGACTCATGGTGGACATGGGGGCCTCGTTCGTCATTGGGAAGTGGCGATGCGCTCGGTTTCGCGGGCGGGCTGGCCGCCGAGGCCGAGCTGGCGGCATTTCTCGGCCGTGTGCGCCGCCAGGCGCGCAATCTCGTCCTTGTAGCGATCATCCGGGTCGACGCCGGGCTGGGAATTGTGGACGCCGCCCTTTTTGAGCAGCACCGAGTAGAAATCAAGCGGAACGGAGGCGCCCATGATCGACGCCACGAACCGCGCCATGGCCTCGGGCTGATACTCGTAACCAGCCAAAAGCTCCGCGATGTCGCGACCGAGCTGGTCCGGGCTTTTCATGCGTCGAATCATGGTCGGGGGCAGGAAATCGAACGGCGACTGGCCCAGCGTGATGACCGGCTTCTTGAGGATGAGCGCTTCCAGCGCGACGGACCCGACGATGACCGCGACCAGCGCGGCATGCTGGACCAGCACGCGCGCTTCGAGCGCCGGATCCGCCAGAAGAACGTTCGGAATCGCCAGGAGCTTCCGGTAATAACTCACGGGGCGCTTTCCAATGGACGCCGGGTGATCCTTGATGAGGAGCTTCATTCCGGTCGAAAGGTTCTGGGCAATCAGGCGCGCGGACTCGATCTGGTTGACGTTCGCCGGGCTGTACACCAGCAGCGAAACCTCCGGCTCGGTGTGCAGCGGAAAGAACGCGTAGCGGAGCGCGGGGAGCTGTTCGCGCGTGACGTAGAGCGGCGAGAGCGCGCGGTTAACCTTACCCGCGACCCAGGGGTTCACGATTCGTTTGTACCACGCCGCCACCAGGAACCCCGGGTTGTGATGATCGTGCCGGTGAGAGAGGAGGTAGCGGGCCTGCCGCGCCACGCCGGCGGCGAGACGCGGAATCCAGCCCGCGAATGAACGCTTCACCTGATGCGGGCGCCGGGACGGCTTGATGACGCCTTCGTAGAGCGCGTCCTGGTTCACCACGTGCGAAATGTAGGCGCGGGCTTCCTCCATCCAGCGATCGTTGGGGGCGGACCGAAGCGCGTCGTAGGAGCGCATCAGTTCGGGAGACGGCTCGAAAATGGTGGCAGCCCAGTGCATGAAATTCCGGATCCGGGTGGGCCGAAGGTTGAGGATGGCCACGTTGCGCGCCTTCGCCATCAGGTAGGCGACATACTCCCCCGCCGAGACGCAGATGAAGGAATAGGTGACGTCCGGCTTCACGCTTTCGAAGAGCGCATCGACGCCCGACAGCGTCTCCTGCAGGATTTTTAAAAGCGTTTCATTGTCGAATCGCGCAGTGTAGTCCTGTCGAAGCGTGCTGAGCTTGCCCGAAGTGAGCCGGCGGTCGGCGATCAGCGCGGGCCAGAGCGACGGCACGCCGAGCTTCTTTTCCCACCGGGCCACCGCTTCGGGGTCGAGGCGCGTGTTGCGGGCGCGCTCCATGATTTCCCATTCCTTGACGACGGCGGCTTCCTTTTCAAATCCGGGGTGCTTCTTGAGGAACTGCTCGTAGTGGTAGGAATCGCTGACGTAGAAACCAACCTTCTTGAGGCCCAGCGTGGACCGAAGCCCCGTCATCAGGTCGTAAAAAAACTCCAGGCTGCCGCCCTGCGTGAGGAAAAGCGCGTTCATACGGAGTAGGAAGCGGGTTTGAAGTGCTTCAGATTCTGGCGGACCCAGCGGCACGTGCGCGTGAGGCCCTCCTCAAGGCTGACACGCGGCTTCCAGCCCGTCAGCGCCAGAACGCGGCTGTTGTCGCAGAGGAGACGGTTCACTTCGCTTTTGCCAGGGCGGAGTCGGACTTTGTCTGTCGCCACCGGGACGCGGCGGCCCGTGATCGTCATCAGCGTCTCCACGAGATCGCCGATCGAAATCTCCCGTCCGGACCCGACGTTCAGGACCTGGCCGACGGCCTGCTTCGACGCAGCCGCGGCGAGAAAGCCCTCGACGGTGTCGGCTACGTAGTTGAAATCACGCGTGGGCGTCAGCGCGCCCAGTTGAAGCTTTTTAACGCCGCCATAAAGTTGGCTGATAATGGTCGGGATCACGGCGCGGGCCGACTGGCGCGGACCGTAGGTATTGAAGGGTCTGACCGTGGCAACAGGGAGGCCGAATGAACGGAAGTAACTGTCGGCCAGGACATCGGCGCCGATCTTTGAAGCGGAATAGGGCGACTGGCCCTGAAGCGGGTGTTTCTCGTCGATCGGCACGTACTGGGCCGTTCCGTACACTTCGCTCGTCGAGGTGTGAATGAGCCGGTCAACTTTCTCGGCCCGGCACGCGTTCAGGACGTTCAGCGCGCCGGTCACGTTGGTCTGCACGTAACTGTCCGGCGCGTGATAGCTGTAGGGGATCGCGATGAGGCTCGAGAGATGGAAGACGACGGACTGGCCGCGAACGGCTTCGGCCACGCGATTGGGATCGCGGATGTCGCCGGGGAAAATTTCGATGCGGCCAAGCGTCTTCTCCGGGATCGCGTCGAGCCAGCCCCAGGTGCCAAACGAGTTGTAGTAGGCGAAGCTTCGAACCTTCGCGCCCAACGCGACCAGCCGCTCCACGAGATGGCTGCCGATGAAACCATCGGCGCCCGTGACCAGCACCGGCAATCCCTTCCACGTCATCGTCATTTCTCGAAGTTCAGGACGTATTCCTTCTGCGCCCGCTCAAAATCTTCCTTCTGTCCGATGTCCAGCCAGTATTCGTGGATGGGGCAGGCCATGACTGGCAGGCCGCGCCCCAGGATCTCCGCCAGCAATTGGGTCATCAGGAAATGTTCTTTCTCTGGAATGAACTGGATGACCTGGGGGTTCATGACATAAATGCCCGCGTTGCACAGGACCGTCTGCTTCGGTTTCTCGTCGACGCCCAGAACGTAATGCTCGGCCAGGCGGAGAACGCCGTACGGGACCGAGAAATTGAACTCGACCGCGCCGACAGTGAGCACGCACTGATGCTGGCGATGGAAGTTCAGGATGCTGGTGAAATTTGTTTTGGTGAGGACGTCGCCGTTGATGACGAGGAACGGCTCGTGCGGCGTGAACGGGAGAAGGCGGAGTGGCCCGGCGTTGCCCAGCGCCTGGTCTTCGTGCAGGTAACGGATCGATGCGCCCTGCTTCTCGCCGCCCTGGAAGTAGTTTTTGATGACATCGGCCTCGTGATTGACTGAAACATAGATGTCGGTGATCCCGGATTCCACCAGGCGATTGATGGTGTTTTCAAGAACCGGGATGTTGCCCACCTTGAGCATGGGCTTGGGGGTGTCTTTCGTGAGCGGATGAAGACGGCTGCCCTTTCCCCCCGCCATGACGACCGCCATCGGCTTGCGCTCGTCGAGGTCGCCCATCCGCGTGATCTCGGCGATGCGAACCGGCTTTCCCTTTTCATCCACGAGCGGCACGTGTCGAATCTTGTGGGAGTTCATCACATGAAGGAGCTCGGCGTCCGTCGCCCGCGCGCTGGCCACGATGGGCTTCTTGGAATAGAGATCGGCGAGCGGCGTCTCAAAATCCTGTTTGCGCAGAAGGCTGCGGCGGATGTCGCCGTCCGTCACCGTTCCCAGCAACACGCCGCTCGGGTCGACGACCAGGACGATGCCGAGGCGGTTGGCGTCAATCGTGGCGAGGGCCATTTTGATCGTGTCGCGCGGACCGAGGAGGAACTTCGAGACGTCCTGGTTCACGCCACCACCTCGCTGTCGAAAACGATGGTCATCTTCTTGCGGAGGAGATCGCCGTTCAACGGAACGGTGGAAAGAACGTTCGCGATCTTTGCGCCGGAATCGCCCGCGCCGTAAGGGTTGTGGACTGATCCGCAGTGGCGGCGGAACGCGTCGTCGAAAAGGCATTTGCGCATGGCCGCGAGCAGCGCGTCCTTGTCGTAGGCCGCGTCGAGGACGTTGTCGGCGCGAAGCCGGCCGAGCTGGCGTGAACCGATGTTGACCGTGGGGCAGGCGAACGCCGGGGTCTCCTTGATGCCGCTCGACGAGTTCCCCACGCAGGCGCCGCGCACGGCGCGGCCGCACAGGTTGAGCATGCCGTGATAATTGAAACGGCCGAGGCTGATATGCGTCTGCCAGTTCGGGATGCCGCGCTTTTCGTAGGCCTGCAATTCACGGATGATGCGCTGGCCGCCGGCGTCGTTGTTCGGATACGTGACAACCACCTGCACGCCTTCCCGCGCGAGGACTTCGAGCGCTTCCAGCGATGGCTTCAATTGTTCGACGGCCTGGTCAAATTCCGTGGTGACCGAATGCTGGGTAAAAAGAATGACGGGCCTGTCCGCCGAGAGCTTGTACTTCTCCAGAAGGGCGTCGGGCTTGGCGAAATTCCCCTGGGCCACGAGGTCGAGGATCGGAAAGCCGACGTTATGGACGCGCCAGGACTCTTCACCCATCGCCATGACGCGCTTGGCGGCCTGCTCATTGGTGGTGAAATGGATGTGCGACAGCTTCGTCATCGCGTGACGGACGGAATCGTCCAGCGCGCCGCCCTCAGTGAGGTCACCCCCTTCGATGTGGGCCGTCGGGATGTTCATCTGCGTGCCGGTGATGACGGCCGAAAAACCCTCGAAGCGGTCCGCGTAAACGACCAGAAAGTCCGGCTTGAGCTTGTCCAGTATCTTGCTGAGGCTGAGAATGCCCGAACCGATCGCGTTGGCGGTGGCGAACAGCGTGTCCTGCTCCATGTCGATTTTCACTTCGCTGTAGACCTTGAAACCGTCTTTGGTGATTTCGTTGGCGGTGTGCCCGAACTCTTCCTGCAGGTGGGCCCCCGACACGAGAAGGTAATACTCCAAGTCGGGATGGGCATCGATTGCCTTGAGAATCGGGTATTGGAGGCCGTACTCGGCGCGGTTGCCGGTGAAGACGGCGATTTTTCGTTTCTTTCGTTCGGTCACGAAGCGATGTCCGCCTTCTTGAGCTGAGCGTGCTGAGCGATGGGGCGCGCCGCGCGCTTGCCGATGATCGACTTGAATTCCCGCGCGTGGATGGGCCCGGTGCCGGGCCGCTTCACCCACAGGTTCTCCGGGGAGAACTTCGCGCCCTTGGGAATATCATCGATCGTCACGACGCTGGCATAGGCGAAATCGATGACGGGCTTTTCCTCCCGGAGGATGTCCTTCTTGCCGCCGGCGGCCTGGAACACCGCGCGCGAACCAATCACGAGCTCCTTCAGCTCGTTCGGCTCAAGCGAGATCGGGTTGTCCGGCCCGGGCCAGGCGCGGCTGATGGTGAAATGCTTTTCGAGAAGGACCGCGTCCAGCGCGACGGCGCCGAGGCAGGTGTAAATGCCGTGGGAGTGGTCGCTCAAGCCCACCGGCACGCCGAACGCGCGCTTCAAATCCTGGATGCCGCCCAGGCGGACCTTGTCGTAGGGCGTGGGATACATCGACGTGCAGTGCGTGAGAATGAGCGGGCAGCCGGCGGCGAGAATGGCGTTCACCGACGGACGGATCGACGCGATGTCGTTCATGCCGGTCGACAGGATGATGGGTTTCTTCTTCTTTGCGATGTGCTCGATCAGCGGAAGGTTGTTGCACTCTCCCGAGCCGATCTTGAAGCCGAGGATGCCCATGGCTTCGAGCCGGTCGGACGCTTCGCGGGAAAACGGCGTGCATAGATAGATGATCTTCTTCGATTCGCAGTACGCCTTAAGTTTCCGCTCTTCGTCTTCGTTCAGTTCGCAGCGCTTGATGATGTCCCAGAGGCGCTCGTTTGAAATCTTTCCCGGCTTCATGTCGGTCGGGATCATTTCCGCTTCGGTGATGTGGCACTGAAACTTGATGCAGTCGGCGCCCGCCGCCAGGGCCGCGTCGACGAGCTGAATGGCCTTGTCGAAGCTGCCTTCGTGGTTGATGCCCGCTTCGGCCATGACGAACGGCGGGTCCTGCTCGCTGACGCGCCGGTTGCCCAGGCGAAACTCTTTAACTTTTTTCTTATTCATGGTGGATCTCCGATCGGTACTCAACGAAACGCCAGTCTTCTTCCGTGTCCAGATCGTGCGAATGTCCTTCCGGAACTACGTAAAGCTTTGTTTTGAGCGGGAGGCGCTGTCCCAGGTCCATGATCGCCCGCCGCGAATAGATCCAGATTGTGCCGTCGAGGTCGTAGACCGGCGGCGCGTCTTGCCGCCGGCCGGCGCCCGCGGGAAGCTCGCACACGAGCCGCGCTTCACCGTCGCGGACTTCCACCATGTTGAAGTAAGGGTTGCACCGCGCGGGAGACCCGGAAATAACTGTATCACAGCCGCTCTCGTCGAACAAACGGATCGCCGCCTCGACGTCCGACACCTGTCGCAACGGGCTCGTGGGATGAAGAAGCACGATCGCCCGGACGGGTTTTTCGTAAAATTTCTCGCACGCCTCGACCGCGTGGCGCATCACTGGCATCATGGGCGCCTCATCGGTGGCAAAGGACGCCGGACGCATGAATGGCACTTCCGCTCCATAGGATTTCGCCACCTCAGCGATCTCCGCGTCTTCGGTGGACACCACGACGTAGTCCAGCGCCCGGCACGCCTTCCCGCTCGCGATGGAGTGAGCGATCAACGGCTTTCCGTCCAGCGGCCGCAAATTCTTCCGGGGAATGCCCTTCGAACCACCCCGGGCGGGAATGAGACCGATCAGGAGGCCCGCGTTGTCCATTTACTCTTTCTCGGCCACCAGGAGGCAGGCCCCGACGAACGGTCTCAAGAATGCCGGCAACGCCGGGTGCGTGTATTTCGCCGTGGTTCCGGATTCGCGGACCTTCAGGCTGGAGAACTTCCCGATCTTCTTTCGCCACCAGCCTGGCGTCTTTACGTCCTCATCGCGGCCAAGCGGAAGGTAGCCATACAGATTTTTATGAACCTTGGTCTTGGTCATCAGCCAGAGAAGGCCGCCCCGCTTTCCTTTCGTGCGCAGGGGATAGAGGAACAGAAGGTCGAGCACCAGTTTCGGGTTTAGAAAATTACCGTCCTCGACGACGAGAATGCCACCGGGCTTGAGAACCCGGATTTGTTCCCGAAGCGCCAGGTCGACATCATAAACGTGCTCAAAAAAGGATTTCGAGAGGACGAGGTCAAAACTGTTGTCGGGAAAGGGAATGGCGCAGGCGTCGCCCGTCGCGCCTTTCAACGTCAGGTTCAGATGCCTGGCGATGCCGTTGGTGATTTCGGTGAGGTTGGGATCAATCTCGAGCGCGGTGACGTGCGCCCCATGGCGCGCCAGTTCCAGGCTGTAAAATCCGGTTCCTGACGCCACTTCCAAAACCTGGGGATGGAGCGTTTTGCAGCGAGAAATCAGGTCCGCGTACATGGCAGCGTGACGCCGGAAGCTTTCCAGGTTGTTCAAGGCCGCTTTCCGCCGCCGCAACAGCACGTGTTCTTTTGGGTTGCCCCCAAACGAAGGCCATTCTCTCTCGACCACCGTGGTTCCGTTCAATGTTGCCTCGTTCGCGTTCATGATTTTCCCGTCAGGTGCGGCTTGATCGAGAAATTGAAGGTACGCAGCGCTCCCCGCACCGGCGTCAGCCACGGCCCCTCGGTCACCCGGCCATGTGGTTTTTTCAAAATTTGTTCCGCGCTGGTGAAGCCTTCATGGCGAAGCGTATCGACCGCCGCCGCGAGGACATCCGTCGCCAGCCGCCGGCACTTGTCGAGGCCGTCCATGATGTGAATGTGAAATTTGGCGTAGGTAATCGTGTTGAAGCGCTCCGTCAGCTGCTGAAAGAACGTCGACGGCGCGTAGGTCAGGAGACCACCCTTGAATCGATTGTTCGTCAAACTCATGATCCGTTCGTTCATTATTTTGACCACCCGGCGGACCGCCCGCCCCTGATAGAAGACCGTCGGCTTGAGATAGGGCGAAGCGAACTTCTCATCCATCTGAAATGTGTAGCCATGAAAATCGAAATAGAGAATCGGCTTTATCCGTTCGGCCAGAGCCCAGAGAGCCATCGCTTCGGGGATCGCGTCCGGATCGGAGACGTCGAATTTCCACTGAAAATTCACCTGCGCTCCGTTGGCGGCGTTGTGACCCATGACAAATCCATCCGGATTGGAGATTGGAACGAGATAAAGGTCGTGGCCCGCGAACACGCGGCGCCATTCGGGATCGGCCAGCTTTCGAAAAATTTCTTCGGTCGCCACGGTGTCGCTCTCCGGTGGGTGGAAGCCGGAGGTGATCAGGATCGATCCCGCGCTGGCTGGGCCCTGAGGCTTCAACCGGTAAGAGACCAGTTCTTTTCCCCCGACGGTTCGCCCGATCACCGATCTTTCCGCGCCGCAGCGTTGCCCAAGATCATCAAATAACGCCGACAGTTGCCGGTAAGAACGGAAATAGTAGTTGGCAAGGTAGGCCGTTTCTCGCGCTTTCAACGGCAGCCGGATGAAGGTCTTTTTGGAACGATCGGTGCGGGCGTCTCCCTGAAATCGCTCCATCGGCTTCTCCGGGGAGTCGCCCTTGAAGATCAGCGCGGGCTTGTCGGGGACATCATCAGCGGAGCGGCAGTTCAAATAGATCCGGGCTTCGGCAACCTCGTCCGAATCGTTCTCAATTCCGAACGAAAAGTGATAGCCATAATCGTGGCAAAAGCCATCAGCACAAGTTGTTTTCTCTTCTCGAACACGAAGAAAAATCTCGTTATTGCGGACCTCATCCGGTCCCACCATGGCGCCTTCAAAATTGCTTAATACTTTCACGAAGCGCGATCCTATCAAATCATCGACGGACAGGGCTTTCCCTACAGAAACGTGCCCCGGGAGGGCGCGCCGGACGGCGCCGAGAGGTAGGCCAGAAACTTGCCGGTCGAAAACCAGTCTTCGCTGGCGCCAAGAAGAAAGCTGTGTTCGAGAATGTAGACCGAGCCATCCATGGCCAGGGGTCCTTCGGGGTCGGCTTCGAGGAACTCCCCTTTCTCGGCCAATCCCCCCGCGCCGCCCTTCGTCACGCCCAAAATACCGTCAGCGTAGGCGTTGATCATGACGCGCTGGAAGCACTCGAACACCACGAGCGGGTCCGTCATCAGCTTGTCGGGGTTGAGATGAAGGACCAGTCGAACGCGCTCGCCATCGCGCTTCTCGTAGTAGGCGGCGACGTCCGAGAGAAGGGCGGGCCTCGGGATCGCCTGGCCAAGAGCGGCCGTGGTGGCGGGAAAGAACCAGGCGCCTTCCGCCGTGACCTCCGCCTCGATCGGCCGGTCCGCGGCGACGAGCACCTTCATGATCTCGCGGGACTGACGGCAAAAATGGATCGCCTGGCGAATCTTCTCCATCGGCGTTCCCGCCGGCGCCGGGATGACGGCGATGAGCCCCGTGCTGACGGCCATTAAGAGACGCCCTCTTTCATGCGCCACACCGCCGTGAAAGTCGCGCGAAACGGAAGCTTTCCCCTCCAGGACGTGGCCACCACGACGCTGTCGACGCTCACGCCATAGGCGGGCGCCAGCCGGCCCTGTTCGATCTGGAACTTTAGCGTGGCGGGGTGGGCCTTGATCTCGAGCTCCCCTTCCGAGCCGATCAACCGGACGATGCCGGGCCCATCGACGACAGCCGCGATTCCCGCCCCGCAGACGAACTTCCACGACAGGTCATGGTCGGCCTCGGCGTCGAGTTCGTCTTCGATGATCCAGCTCAACGGAGTGGCGATTCGTTCGATGGAGCGCTTGTGAACGACCGGGTCGATGAGGCGCGCGTAGCCGTCGTGGTTTCCCGCCACCCGAGTGCCGTCCTTGTATTGAAGAAGGGTCGGCGTGGCGTCATCGGCCAGAGAGAAGAGCAACTCGGGCGTGATACGGTTCTGCTCGAAATCATCGACCTGGACGGTGGTATGGGCGGACGTGCGGCGAAAGGCGTTCCGGTCCTCCGGGACCGCCGTGTAGGTCAGCGTTCCCGGGTCGGTCAGGAACGCGTCGGGCCCCACGGTGAGGCAGAAGCTGAGCTTGTCGTTGTGCGTGTGGTTTCCCACGCCGCGCGTGCCGTTGGGCTGCGCGGCGAAAACGAGTATGTCGGAGGGGCCGCGCAGGACCGCGATGCCCGACTCACCCGGGGCTGCGGGAGCGCCCGCGCTCCCCGCGCCGGCCTGGCGACGGACAGCGTCGAGCCCGAAGAACCACGCGGCTTCGGACGAGGCGGGGCCGTCGCGGCGCAGGCCGTCCTCGCCGAGCATCAGCGCCGTCAGGTCGACCGCGTAGGCCATGTCGGCGTCGTCTCGCCGGAGAAGGGAGTGAACATGGCCGCTGTCGTTGTCGCCGATGAGCGGCGCGCGGCCCTGGTTGTCGAGCAGCCCGGAGAGGGCGCGGGCCATGAGGCGCAGCCGCTCCACGAACGGAACGCCCGCGGCGCGCTCGAGCGCGGCCCGGCGGGCCGCCTTGTCGCCGGGCCCCGGAGCGGCCGCCAGCCCGAAGTAGAAAAAAATCTCCAGGACGAGCCGGTGGTACGCCGTCGATGACTCGTGATCGAAACCGTCGGGCCGGGTCTGGTTCATCATTTCCGACGACAGCTCGCGAAGGGCGAAATCGAACATCTTCCTGTCCTTGAGCGCGCGGCCGATGTACGCCAGGCCAAGCAGGTCCGACAGGTAATGATTGGTGCTCAGCTCTCCGCCCCATTCGAGGTGGTCGGCGATGTGCCGGCCGTGCTCCCACAACGACGGCCCGAGGTTCTTGCGGGCGAACTCGCTCACGCCCGGGGAACGCTCGAAAAATTCCCAGGCGAGGAGCCAGTTGCAGGCGCGAAGCGCCACATCCATGGCGCAGGCCCAGTTCACGCCGTACTTCGGCGGGTTCCGGCGGATCCAATCTTCGAGTTGTTCGGAAAACGCGTGGGCGTAGCTCTCATCGCCCGTCAATGCATAAGCCTGCCCCATCGTGACGAAGTGTTCACAGCGCGAGAGCTCCCACGGCATCTTCACGTCCGCGCCGCGCTGGCCCCAGGTGATGTCGGAGAAAAAAACGTCGGCCGGCCACGCCACGCCGGATTTCACGTCGACGTGCCAGGGGACGAGGCCCTTCTTGGCCGGATGTTGAAATTTCTTCAGGTCGATCGGACCGGAACCCAGCAGGTCGAGAACGAGGTTCCTCGCGTTGTCCGCGGCGGCAATGATTTTGCGGGCGTCGTCGGGGAAGGCGGCCCTGAAGCGCTCGCTGAAAGTCGGCGCGCCCACGTCGGGGCTCAGCAGGCCGATGGCATGAAACGCACGCTCGGCGGTGGCTCGGCGCGGACCGGCCGCGGTGTAAAGTATGCGCTCGCGCGCGGAGCGCCCGCTCGACATCAACCGCCTCGCGACAACCTTCGGAAGGTTTTTCGCCGACAGCTTCCGGATCTGGGTGAGACGGTGGCGGAGATTCATGACGCCGCCGGCAGCGAGGGCGCGCGCTGTTCGATCCACTGCTCGTGCCACAACACGAAGTTGAGCAGGAACCAGAACTTCTTTCCCGCACCGCGCTCAAGATAGTCGGACAGGTTCTTCGGATCGAAATAGTCGGTGCGCCGCGCGAAAGCGAGGATTGTTTCTTTCGCCCACACCCGAAACTCCTCCTGGAACCACTCCTCCACCGGCACGGCAAAGCCCTGCTTCTTGCGATTAAGAATCTCGTCGGGGAGGATCCCGGTCAGCGCGTTTTTGAGCAGGTGCTTCAAATGCCGGTCCTTGTATTTGAGCGACCCGGGAATGCTCATGGCCAGGCGGATGAACTCCTGGTCGAGGAACGGCACGCGCGCCTCAAGCGACGTGGCCATCGTCATTTTGTCCACGCGCATCAACAGCAGCTCGGGGAGGCGAAGTCTCAGGTCGAGATAGGTCATCCAGTGCAGCTCGTCGGCGCCATCGGGTTTGTCGTCGTCAAAGTCGCGGCGGAGGGCCAGGATGGCGTCGACCGACGAATGGCCGCCGAGCCGATCTCGGAAAGCGGAGCTGAGAATCCGCTGCTTCGTCGTCTCCTGATAGGCCTCGGCTCCGCCCCAGAACATCGGCTCGCCGAAGGACGCGCGACGCGCCATCTCGAGGGTCCGCGTGAAGCGCGAGTCGCGCGGCACCGCGGCGTCGGCCACCTTCCAGGCGGCCTTGCGGATGAAACCGGGCATCGTCTGATAGCCCTTCACGAACGGCGCCGCGTCCACGTTCATGCCCCAGTAGGGATAACCGCAAAAAAGCTCATCGGCGCCCTCGCCCACCTGGCAGACCGTGGTGCCGTTGTCGCGCGCGAGCTTTGAGACGTAATAGACCGGCACGCAGACCGGGTCGACGATCGGCTCGTCCTGGTGAAACACGAGCTTCGGCAGGAACGACATCAGGTCCTGGCGCGTGAGCGTGTACTCGTGGTGATTGGTGCCGAATTTCTTGGCGATGACGCGCGCGTATTCCACTTCGTTGAAGCGCTCGGCGTTCTCGAAGCCGATGGTGAAGGTTTCCACGGGCCGGTCCATTTGCTCGGCCATGAGCGCCACGTTGGCCGACGAGTCGACGCCGCCCGAGAGAAAAACACCGAACTTCACGTCGCTGACCATCCGGTAGCGGATGCTCTCTCGCAGCTTGTCGAGGATGAGCGTGGACCATTCCTTCTCGGAGCGGTCCTCGATGGCGGCGACGCCCGTGAACGGGTTCCAGTAGCGCTTCTGCGTCTGCTTTCCATCGGCGGTGATCGTCATCGTGTGGCCGGCGGGAAGCTTGAAGATCCCCTCGAAGAGCGTCTGCGGCGCGGGCGAAACGAGGAAAGTAAGAAAGTCGTAGAAGGCGCGCTCGTGCATCTTTCGCGGCACGCCCGGGAACGCGAGAAGCGCTTTGATCTCGGAAGCGAAAATGAAATTTCCGCCGACATTGGTGAAGTAGAGCGGCTTCACCCCCACGCGGTCGCGCGCCACCCACAGGCGGTTCTTCTTCTTGTCCCATATCGCAAAGGCGAACATGCCCCGCAGGCGTTGCAGGACGTCTTCTCCCCACTGTGCGTAGCCCTTGAGGATCACTTCCGTGTCGGAATGGTCGGTGCGGAAGGTCTGGCCGAGGCCTTCGAGTTCCATGCGGAGCTCAGCGTGGTTGTAGATCTCCCCGTTGAAGACGATCCAGAGTGAATCGTCCTGGACGGACATGGGCTGGCAGGCGGCGTGGGAGAGGTCGATGATGGCCAGGCGTCGAAATCCGAGGCCGACTTCATGATCGGGTGAGATGAACGTGCCCTGGTCGTCCGGGCCCCGGTGCGACATGGTGTCGCGCATGCGGCCCAGGACGTCGGCGTCAATCCGGCTGGACGACCCGCCCGTTCGAAAAATTCCAACGATTCCGCACATTACGCGCCGGGCTTGCCCCAGGCCGCGGCGTCGAGGTCGATCGCCGCCTGGGTCGAGGCCTGAAGCTCCGGCCACGAAATGGGAAATCCCGAGCCCGCCGCGATGGCGTCGACGAAAGCCTCGAGGCCCGCGAGATGGCCTTTGTCCTGCGCGCCCGCGCGCTTTGCGCCGCCGTGAACGACAAGGCTCTTGAAGTCGTCGAGGGCGGCGCTCTTGCCGTCCCAATGGACCTCCACGTTCTCCTTGGGGAGCCCGGGGTTCCCGAGCGAGGTGTAGATCAGGTCGCAGAGCGACCCGTCCTCAAAAAGGAACTGGGCGGAAAAGTTTTCATCGGGCCGCGCCGGCGAATCGCCGGCGCGAAGAGAGGTGATCGACGCTTCCGCGATGGGATGTCCCACGAGCGCCTGGAAGAAATCGATCATGTGGCAGGCTTCGCCGCGCAGGCGTCCCCCGCCCTCATTTCCGTTGGCCCAGTGGCCGGCGGGTAACGCTCCGGCATTGACGCGGTACGTGGCCATCAACGGCGCCGCGCGTCTCTCGACGGCGGCACGCAACTCGCGTGTGAACGGCGAGAACCGGCGGTTGTAGCCGACCATGAGGATGGGCGAGCGAGCCAAAGAGGTGAGCGTGGCGTCGATCGACGCGAGTTCTCCGGAGGTCAGCGCCAGCGGCTTCTCGACGAAAACATGCTTTCCCGCGGCGAGCGCTTCCTTCGTGATCGCGGCGTGGGAATCGTGACGGGTTGAGATGAGGACGGCGTCGATGCTCGCGTCTTTCAGCAATTCGCGGTAATCGGTCGTGGTCGTGCCGGCGGCGACCTGGCGCGCGACGGTCGCCGCCGAGGCGGCCGTGGCGGCGCAGACGGCGGCGATGTCGACCTTCCCACCGAGGGCGCGCAAGCTGGGCAGATGCGTCGTCTTTACGAAGTTGCCCACGCCAATGAGGCCGAGGCGCAGCTTGCCGGTGCGCGGGGCGGAAACGGAAATGACGGGCGTGGTCTTGCGGTACGCGCCCTCCGGCGACGGGTACGACAGCACGACGGCGAGCGGCCGCGTGGCCGACTGCAGCGCCGCGTAGGCCTCCTCGGCCTGTTCGACCGGAAAGGTTTTCTCGGCCAGCGCGTCGGTCCGCACTTTGCCCTCGGCGACGAGCGAGAGGAAAGCTTGCATGTTGCGGTTCTCCGTCCAGCGAACGAAGGCGTACGGATAATCGTTGCCGGCGGCTTCGTAGGCGGGATCGTAGCGGCCCGGGCCATAAGAACAGGAGATCAGGAAGTCCTGCTCCTTCTCGTAAAAGGGCGATCGCTCGAGGTCCATGCCCACGGCACCGACCACGACAATGCGGCCCTTCTTGCGCGTGAGATGGAAAGCGATGCGCGCGGGGTCGTTCGACTCCGTTGACGCGGTAATGATGGTGGCGTCGGCGCCCTGTCCGGCGGTCATGGCGGAGACAATGGCCTTGAGCGCCTGCGGGTCTTTCTCCCCCGCGGACAGGCCAAGGCGAAGGGCGGCCTCGAGGCGGGCGGGGTCGGTATCGGTGCCGATCACTTTGCAGCCAGCGGCCGCCGCGAGTTGGACGGTGAGCTGGCCCAGGAGTCCGAGCCCGATGACGCAGACGGTTTCGCCGAGACGCAGGTCCGCGCGCCGCACGCCCTGTAGCGCGATGGAACCGAGCGTAACGAAGCAGGCGGAGGAGCCATCGAGACCCGCGGGCGCCTTCACGGCGAGGTTGACCGGAACGGACACCACTTCCGCGTGATTAGCGATGCCCGCGCCGGCGCAGGCCACGCGGTCGCCCGACTGAAACTGGGTAACTTCGTTGCCGACGGCGAGCACGGTGCCCGCGCAGGAATAGCCGAGCGGTTTTGATTCGTCGAGCTTGCCCTGCACGATGGCGAGCGTGCGCTTGATGCCGCGGACTTTAATGGAATCGAACACTTTCATGGCTTCGGCCGGGCGAGCGCGCGCCTTGTCAAGCAGCGAAGCCCCCGAAAGCTGAACGGTCGAGAGCTCGGTTCCCGCGCTGATGAGCGAATGAGACACTTCGACCAGGATGCTTCTGGGCGTGAGCGCGGGCGCCGGAACGTCGGAGACCGAAATCTTTCCTTTTCGAAGGAGGACCTGTTTCATCGGACCGTCGCCTCCTCGAGCGCGCCCGCGCCGAGCACACGCAGGTCGAAACCGGCGGGCACCCAACGCTCGGCCTTGAGCAGGTTGTGCGTGTCGAAGATCATCCGCCGGGCCATGAGGCCGCCGACGGCCTGCGGATCGAGAAACTTGTACTCGTCGTGCGCCGTGAGGACGACGGCAAGCTCGGAGCCGCGGAACGCGTCCTCGAGCCCGACCGTCTTGAACTCGCGCGACTCGATATGAGGCTCATAGATGGCGATGTCCCAACCCGGATGGGCGGCCTTCAACAGGCGAACGACGGAGACCGCGGGCGATTCGCGGTCGTCGTCGACGTTGCCCTTGTACGCGAGGCCGAGGATGGTCACTTTGCCGGCGGCTTTTCCCTTCATGAGCCGGCCGATGCGCTCGACCACGAGGCCCGGCATCCGGTCGTTCACGTTGCGGGCGAGGCGGATGAGCTGGGCGTCGTTCGGAAACTTTTCGACCAGGAACCAGGGGTCCACACTGATGCAGTGGCCGCCCACACCCGGACCCGGTTTGTGCACGTTGACGCGCGGGTGCCGGTTGGCGATCTGGATGACTTCCCAGACATTGATGCCGATCTTTTCACAGAGCAGGGCGACCTCATTGGCGAGCGCGATGTTCACGTCGCGATAGGTGTTCTCAAGGAGCTTCACCATCTCGGCCACGGTGGGCTCGGTCATGAAAATTTCGCCGGAAACGAAGGACTTGTAAAGCTTCTTCGTTACTTCGCCCCAACGCTGGTCGATGGCACCGACCACGCGGTCGTTGCCGGTGAGTTCCCTGAGCGCCTGGCCGGGAATGACGCGCTCCGGACAATAGGCCGCGCCCACGTCCACGCCCGCCCTGAGGCCGGTCTTCTGGATGAGCGGAACGATGAGGTCGCGCGTGGTGCCGGGCGGCGACGTGGATTCGAGGATCACCAGGTCGCCTTTTTTCAGCACGGGCAGAATGGATTCCGTGGCGGCCGTCACATAGGTCATGTCGGCGACGGGAGACGATCCGTGCGCTTCCTTGTAGGGCGTGGGAACGGCAATGATGAACACGTCGGCGGCCACGGGTTTGGGAGAGAGGGCGAGGTTCTTCGATCCGATGGCGGCCTTCACCACCGTGGAAAGTCCGGGCTCTTCGATGTGGATCTCGCCGCGTCCCAGCGTCTCGAGAATCTTCGGGTTGATGTCGACGCCCGTGACCTTGTGGCCGTTGGTCGCGAACATCGAAGCGGTCGGCAGGCCGATGTAGCCGAGGCCGATCACGCAGATGGATTTGGGCTTCTCGTCCACTGTATTCAGCGTCCTCTGATGGCCGCCGACGCGGCGCGGCGGGGCAGTTCGGTGAGGCGTTTGACGGCGGGCACCCAGGCATTGGGGTGGATCGCTACGAGCGCGCCGGCGGCGGCGCTCCAACGGAACGAGCCCGCGACGAGAAGCTCGAGCAGAACGTCGGGAAGCGACTTCTTGCGCTGGACGCGGAACTCCCGAACGGCGATGGCCAGCGCTTCACCGAAGCAGCGGTCCGCGCCAGAGCAGTCGCCCGCGGCGGAATAGAGGCGGCCCATGCGGATGAGCTCGCGGTAGCGGCCGCCGCGGTCGGTCTCTTGCGAGAGGCGGTGGAAAAGCGCGTCGAGGTCGGCGAGCGCCTCGGGCTTGCGGCCCGCCTTAATCGTGGCGGAAATTTTCTTCAGCGATTCGTCGAGCGGCGTGGCCAGGGGCGGAACGCCTCCGCGCGCGTAATCGGGCCAGCGGAAGAGAACGGCATTGGACCGCATGGCGCGGCGATCGGGCAGCTCCGAGCGAACCGGGTTACGAAGCAGCGCGCGCTCAGCCACGCCCACGAGCGCCGGCGCCAGGCCCCGTTCGTCCATCCACTTCCAGAAGAACGACGCCTCGGTGGAACGCTCCAGGTGATCGACGAAAGCGATGTCCTGCACCATGACGAGGCCCTTGCAGCGCGGGAGAAGCTTTTCCACGTACCACTTTGCGAACCACTCGTCGTGGCAGCTATCCAGCAACAGAAAATCGATCGGACCGGGGACGGTCTCAGTGGTTTTGAGGGCGTCGCCGATATAAATCTTGAGACGCGACTGGTCGTTCGTGTCGAGCTGATTGCCCCGGATGAGCTTCTCCATCGGGTGGCCGTTCATCGATTCCATCAGTTCGAACGTGTGAAGGGCGCCGTGGGCGTTCTTCGTCAATGCGGCGAGGATGTAATTGGTCGACCAGCCGGCGTTGGGCGAGATCTCGAAGACGGTGGCGGGTTTCGCCTCTCGAATCAGGAGATAAAGAACTTCTCCTTCAATGTCTCCGAAGGCGATGGGCGAGAGGTCGCGGTGAAAGTCGGACATCTTCCGACGCAGGGCGCGGGAAAGATCTCGGAGCTCGGACCCATAACGTGAATAAAGCGCGGCCAGGTCAAAGCCGCAGAGGTCCAGCGGGGATTTTTCGTTCACGGACGGAATGTTATCTGTTCTACACTGGGCGCTCAATGACCTCTTCCTCCGAAAGCATGTACGGCGAGGGCAAGCGCCTGCGGTTCGTCGCCGAGGCCCTGCAGCGCCTGGCCAACAGCGGTCGCATCCAGGTCCTCGAGATCGGTTGCGGGACGGGACAGGGCCTTCTCATTCCGCTCGCTGAAACCTTGACCAACCAGGCCGATTTTACCGGCGTCGACGCCGACGCCGCTTCCATCGCCGAGGCCCAACGTCTCCTGGCCACCCATCCCGGCCTGCCGCTGAAGTTCGTCAAGGCCGCGGCCGAGGGCCTCCCCGCGCAAGTCGCCGGAAAGCGGTGGGACGTCGTGATCCTCTCGGAGGTCATCGAGCACGTCGACGATCCGGCCCCCCTCCTTCGCGCCGCGCACGGCCTGCTCTCCAACGGCGGGCTGCTCGTCATTACCGTCCCCAACGGCTACGGCCCGTACGAGATCGAGCGCTTCGTCTGGGACGGCCTGGCGCTCGAGAAACCTTTTCAGGCCGCGCGCCGCGCCGCCGGACGCGCGGGCAATGCCGCGCCCACCACCCTGGCCGACACGAACCGGCACGGCGCGTTCTACAGCTGGTCCGATCTTACAGGACTTCTCCAGGGCGCCGGCTTCGACGTCCGGCAGGCGGTCAACCGTGAATGGTTCTGCGGTCCCATCAGCGACCTCGCCCACTCCGCGCTCAAGCGCGTGGGGCTGGGAGGAGCGCTGGTGGCGTTCACGCAGGGAATGGCGGCCTTGCTGCCGCGGTTCGCGGTCGCCGACTGGATGGTGCTCGCTGTCAAAGCGCGTCCGATAGCGGAACATTTCGGTTTTGACGCCCCGCGCACGGGCGTGCGCGGCTGGTGGTGGCGGGAGAAGCGACGCCACTCCGGGCGCCCGCCTCTTTAACTACAGAGGTTTTCGGAAAACGGCGGCGAAAAGGTTTTCGCTGCAGGCCGCCGGAAACCAGGCGCGCGCGAAACGCGAGAGCGCGGGCCGGTGCGCGAACAACCGGAACTGCATGAAGGCGAGCCCCTGCGCTGCGAACCGATCCGCGGTGTCTCCCACCGTCGACATCCGCCGGACGTGTCGGCGGTAGGCCGGCGTTCCCGTCAACGCGTAACGCAGAGACTCGTATCGCCGGTAGAGAGACGTTCGGTTGGGGAGAGAGATCGCGAGCGTGCCCCCCGGTTTCACGAGGCCCGCCAGCCAGGCGTCCACCGCCGGAGAATCGTCGAGGTACTCGATCAGGCTCGAGGCCATCACAAGGTCGAAGGGCCCGCCGGGCACCGCGCCCGGCAGATCGAGTTGAAGAAACGTCGCTCCCGACGCGTCCGCCGCTTTTCGCGAGGCGTCGATCATCGCCGCCGAACCGTCCACGCCCAAAACCCGCGCGCCGCGCGCCGCCGCCCAGGCGGTGAGCACGCCGCCCCCGCATCCCAAGTCCACCACGCTCATTCCCGGATGAACACGCGAAGCCAGAAGGTCCGTCCAGACGCGCAGGCGTTCTGAGAAGTCCGCGTCGCTGGCATACTGCGCCAGGAAGCCGTCCGACGTTTGATCGTGAAATTCCACGGCGCCGCTCACCGCGCCGCCTCCATCAACACTTTCTGGAACGCGGTCCGCACCACACCCGCGTCGTGGCGCTCGCGCGCAACGACGATGGCGCGCTGGGCCAGCACGCCGCGCAGGCCCTGATCTTCCGCCAGGCGCCGGAGCGCGTCCTTCAGCTTGTCGGAATTCCGCTCCGAGACGACGTGGGCCCAGTGTTCCTGCTCGGCATATTGAACGGAGGTGGCGGCCTTCGGGCCGTAGACCAGGATCGGGGTCCCCGATGCGAGGTAGAGCGGCACCTTGGCGGGCATCGAGTACCGGATGAACCGGAGGCTGGCATCGTCGAAGTTAACGGGCAGCACCAGAAGGTCGGCGCTGGTCAGCGCCGGAAAAATGCCGTCATCATCGAGGCCGTCGTGAACGGCCACGGCCGGGCCGACGCCGAGCGCGGCCGCGTTGGCGGCGCCCCAGGCGCTGTGGATGTCGAGGCGGATGCGAAAACCGTCCGAGGCCAGCGCCGTGACCGCGCGGGCCACGTCGGCCAGGCTTTCGAGTTGTGATTGAGGAAGGATGGAGCCGACGTAGATCAGCCGGAATTCTTCGCCTCGCGTCCACTGTTTGCGGGATTGGGGCAAACGGGCGGCGAGGTCCACAGGGTTCTGGAAAGCGAGGAATGTCTTCCCGTAGCGCCGCGCATACTCAACCGCCATCCCCTCCGAAATGACGAGCGAAACGGCGGAACGATCGATGAGGCGGGCGAGGTCGGATCGCAGGCGCGCGGCCACGATGCCGCCGAAGATCCCTCCCTGCGGCGCGCTGGGCCAGTCGTCCATCATGTGGGACACGATCGGGACCTTCCAGCGGTCGGCGATCGCGACAGCCAGTCGCATGTAAGGCCCGCCGGGCAGCGTGTAAATCAGTTGCGGCTTGAACGCGTCGAGCCATTCGGCGAGGGCAGGCGACACATGCGCATCCCACGGGAGCTCCGAGCCGAAAAGTTTCTTCAGGAACGTTCGCGCCGGCGACGCGCCGGAATCAAGGCGAACGCCCGTCTTCTCTTCCACTGCGCGCTCCGACGTTATCTCGGACTGCGCCAGGGAGAACGGGAACGCCCAGCGGACCTCATCGGTGCCCACACGAAAGAACCGGGAACAGACGGCCTCGTCGGGCGGAAGCGGATCGCCGTGAACGGCGGCGATCGCTTCGCGCGACCAGCCGCGAAAGAGATTGGTGAGCAGAACGCCTCCACCCGAGTACTGGTTAAACACGCTCGGGCTGACGATGAGGACGCGCGGCGACGAGGCGCTCATCGCGCGGCCCCCGCGCCCGCCAGCTCCGCATAAAGTTCGCGAAAACGCGCGGCCTGAACGGGCAGCGCGTATTCCGCCTCGGCGATGCGGCGGCCGTCCTTCGACATCCGTGCGCGGAGGTCGTCGTCGCGTAGAAGCTGGACAATTCCCTCCGCGAGATCGGCAACGTCTTTGTTGCGGGCAAGATACCCGGTCTCGTGGTGGCGCACGACGTCGCTGATGCCGGTGTTGTCGAAGGCCACCTGGGGTAGGCCGCAGGCCATCGCTTCGGAATACACCTGGCCAAAAGTTTCCATCTGGGACGCGTTGACGAAAATGTCGGCGGCGCTGTAGAGCTGGGCCATCGCGCGGTCGTCGCTGATGAAACCGGCCTGACGGATCTCATAGCCGCCAAGAACGTCCTGCCCGATCGTGTCTCGGCCGGCGGTGAGAAGGATGATCGGCCCCTCGTACCGGTGGCGCGCAAGCAACAGAGCCTCGCGAAGGTATTCCCACCCTTTACGCGGGCTGTTCAGCGCCACCGCCGAAAAGAAAATGACTTTTTTGTCCACCGGGAGGTTCAGTGCGCGGCGCGCGGCCGCTTTGTCGACGGGTCGGAAGACGTCCGTATTCAACGCGTAGGGAATCAGCACGGAACGGAACCGGGAGAGAAGCGGGCTTTTCGCCACCTCGCCCTGCGTCCACCGGGACTGCGCCGCTACCGTGATATCACACCGGTCGTAAAGCGCTTTCTTTTTCTTCCACAACCAGCGCGTCGTGTCGATCGCGAGCGGATAGTAATCGTCCTGCCTCAGGGCCGGACAACTGCCGCATCCGGTTTTCCAGCGGTCGCAGCCGGCCATGCCTGGAAAATAGCAGTGGCCGGTGATCGGCCACAGGTCGTGGACGCTCCACACCATCTTCTTGCCGAGACGGTCGAGCACCCGCATCGGAAAAAACCCGCCGTGAAGGTTGTGAAGATGGATGACGTCCGCCTCGCGAACGAACCGGTGCTCTGCGAAGGCCTTCGCCCATGGCAGCAGCTGGTATTCGAGGCCCGTGGCCTGTTCCACGCGGCGGATCAGGCGCGTGCCAAAGCGACGGAGGAACGTGTCGGCGCGAGGAATGACGTCGATTTCCTCGCGATCCTTCTCCCCTTTCACGCCGACCAGCATCCGCGAGGTAACGCCGAGGTCTTGAAGCCCGGTGTGGATGCGGAAGGCGGCGCGGGCCGCGCCGCCGAGGTTGTCCGTCGCGCTGATGTGAAGGACGTTCATGGGTTCGGCAGCGCCTTCAGGTGGTCGACGCGCCCGCCACTAACCCACAAGCGCAGTTCGCGAATGTCCGCGGCGTCGAAAAAATTTGTTGCCGACGACATTGATGGCGCCGGACGAACGTCCATGTCGAGCGGATGGCCCGTCTCGCCGAGCGGACGGCGAAGCATCTCGAAACTCCGCATCTGCCACGGTCGCAAGCGAAAAACGGCGTACGCGTAGCGCCGCGCGCGCTCGCGTTCCTCCAGGCTCATCGGAGCAAGCGCCTCGATGTTGGCCAGCCGGTCCAGGTACGCCTGCGGCGAATCGGAATCGACGGTGAAGCCGAGGCCCGAGTAGCGGCCGGTGCCGCCGGTCAGCACGGGCACGCCGCGGCAGGCCATCTCAATGCCGATGGTGCCGCGCACGGTGACGCAGACGTCGGTGATCTCGAAAAAGGAATAGGTGTCGATGTCGGTTTCCGGCAGCACCAGTTTCACGTGCGGCGGCAGCGCGCCCGACGCGGCCTCGATCACCAGAAGGTCACGCAATTTTCCCCGGGCTTTCTCATATTTCAGTTTCCACACGAGGTCCGGATGAAGCTTGATCACCCAGTTCACCCGCGGATTGTTCACGGCGGCTTTCACGGTTTCGACGAGCCACGATTCGTAGTCCTCGAATAGCCCTTTGCCGTAAAAAAAGGTGGCGTCCCAGAGGACATGAGAAAATACGACGACCGTTTTCTTCGACGGATCGAGGTCGAGCTGGCGGCGCACGTCGGCGGCCGACTTGATGGACTTCCCCGTGTGCAGAAATTTGCGATTGAACCAGCGACCCTCGCGGTAGTCGCGTTCGAACTCGTCCAGGATTTCCTTTTCCCGCTCGGCGCTCCACGGCATCCGGAGCACGCTTTGCCACGTGTCATCGGCGAGAGAAAACGGATGGCGGTGGCGGTCGTCGTAGGCGAACCGCTTGAGCATGAAATCGTCGGCGTGCTGCGCGTTCGTGATCTGGAAGACGGGAACGCCGGCGGCCACCGCGGCGCCGAAGAGCTCCGCGGACGGGGACAGCCCTTTCTCGATGATCACGGCGATTTTCGGACGGCGGACCGCCAGGAGGCGCTCGGCGGCGCGGACGTTTCTCTGGACGCGAACGAGTTCGGTCTCCATCTCGGCGCGGGTCTCGGGCTGGGTCAGGTCGAGGCGGCTGAACTTATGGCGGTAAAGATAATTCGAGAGCGCGATGCGGCCGACGTCGACGCGCCGATCCTGCAAAGCGAGAAGGGTGCTCGCCGTCGGTTGGCGGCGGAACGCGTCGACGACGTCGGCCGGCACGTCGTCGCAACGAAGGAAGAGGCGGAAATCGTCGGTCCGGTCGATGCCGGCGAGTGAATGGTATTGGCGCCGCCACGGATCGTGATCGAAGGCAACCACGCGCGGAGTATAACCGTCGGCGCGGAATGCCATCGCCAGAACGAGCTCAAGCTTGTAGGCCCACGGACCGGAAATGGAACTGAGGATCCAGGCTTCGCCCGCCGCGCCGCTGTTCGGAAGTCCCTCGGCGATCTGCCGCCACGCGGGCGCGACGGCGGAAAAATCTGCGGCGAGCGCCTGGTGGCGACGGCGGCGAGACGGTTCGACCACGCTGCGGAGCTGGGAGGCCGCATCGGCCAGGCCCCGCAGGAACGCCGGGACCATCATCGGCGGCGGGCGCCGAGTTTGAGGATGGCCTCCGCGAGGCGAAGATCGTCGGGACCGTCGATGTCGATCGATTCGAGGGCGGTCATGGAAATGCCGACGACCTCGCGGCCGTACAGGGCGCCGGAGAGAACGAGCTCCGCCCGCACCGCGAGGACGGCGGGGCCGTTTCGCGCGACATAAGTTTTCTTGTCCTGGCGGCGAAGCACCGGTTTTCCCTTTCGAAACGGGAGCAGGCGTCCGTTGGTCATCGTCAGAGCGGAATCCGGGCTCATGTTGTGAGGGACGGACACAACCGTCACCGCGCTGTCCGCCTTCGAACGGAGCAGCGCCTTCACCGTGGCGTCGATGTGCGCGGCGGTGCGAAACGGCGATGTCGGCTGGAGGACCACCACCACGTCGAAGTCGTCGCCATGGCGCGCCAGTTCGATCAGCGCGTGCTTCAGGACGTCGACCATGGGCGCGTGATCGGAAGAAAGGGATTTGGGACGGAGAAACGGCGTTTCGACGCCGAAGGCGCGGCCCGCTCGGGCGATGGCGGCGTCATCGGTGGACAAAATGACGCGGGTGAGCGTCTTCGAGGCAAGCGCGGAGTGGCAGGTATAGGAGAGAAGCGGGCGGCCGCCGAGCGGCGCGAGGTTCTTGCGAGGGATTCCCTTGGATCCGCCGCGCGCGGGGATCACGGCCAGGATCCTCATTTAGTAGGTCATCACCTTCTGAATATTTACTTTCACCGTCGACAGGATGTCGGCGATCCGTTCCCCGGCCTTCCCGTCGCCGTAGATCGGCGCCGACTTGAATTTTCCGTGCTGGATCTGTTTTCGAATCGCGGCGGCGATTTCCTTGCGATCGTGGCCGGCGTCGACCACATTGTCGGCCCGCTCGCGGTTCTGCTGGCGGGAGCCCACGTTCACGACCGGCGTGCCGATGAACGCGCCCTCGCGAATGCCCGAGCTCGAGTTACCGACCAAACACGCGGCGCGGCCCATCAGCTGGATGTAGGTTTCGAACGGCAGGTTCTTGAAGAAATGAAATTTGGAATCGTCGTTGTGCTCGCGAAACTTGCGGATGGCGCGCGCGGTGTCGTCGGACCCGGCGTCGGCGTTGGGCCAGAGCATCAGCACGGGAACGCCCACCTCGTTGACCGCCAGAAGCGTCTCGCTCATCTGCCGCTCGCCGTCGCCGTATTCGGTCGTCACGGGATGTTGCGATACGACGAGGAACGGCTGACTCAAATCGAAGGTGCCGCCGACGCCCGACTCAAAAATTTTCTGGCCGATGAAATCGCCCTTCTTGAGGACGCGGTCCACCATGTCGATGCGCGGGCAACCGACCATGTAAACCTGCTTCGGGTCTTCCCCCATTCTGATGATGCGTTCCTTGGCTTCGGCGCAGGCGGGAAAATGGATGTTCGCGAACTTGGTCACGGCGTGGCGGATGCTTTCGTCGATCGTGCCCGAGACCTCGCCGCCCATGGTGTGGGCGAGCGGAATGTTCATGTAAGCCGCGGCCAGCGTGGTCGCCATCGTCTCGAACCGGTCGCCGACCGTCAAAACGATGTCGGGGTGAATCTGGTCGAACACGGTCGGCAGTTCGAGGAGGCCCAGGCCCGTGGATTTTGCCATCGTCAGCGGCGTCTCGCCTTCGATCAGCATGAAAACGCGGGCGGCCGGCACGAAGCCGTCTTTTTCCATCACGTTGACCATCGACCCGTAGCGGTCGAGCAGCGCGGAGGCGCCCACCACCACCGCCAGTTCGAGTTTCGGGTGATTCTTGATCGCTTCCATGGCCGACTTGATGCTCGCGTAGTTCGCGCGAGAACCGAGGACGACGCAGATTTTCCGGCGTTTATCTGACATGGGGTTTCTCGTGAATCTTATTCGTTACCGCGACTTATTCGCAATGTTTTCATTCGCCGGCGCCGGGCTTCCAGCAGGGAAGGGCCCGCTGTTCTTTCCGGAGCTGCCGGGAAAGCGCGCGGGTCCCGAGCCGGTCCGCCGCGCTGAATTCGCGCAGCCATCGCCAGCCGCGGCGGAGGCCATTGAGCCACATCGCCCACTTACGCGCCTGGCTTCGTTCGACTTCGCGCTTTTCAGCGAGTCCCTCCCACGCCAGGTGGCTGGCGAGCGGAGGAATTTCCGTCGGATGCCACTGATCGAGCACGCGGACGGGCACGGGCGAGGCCCCGGCGGCCTGCTCCTTCTCCATCACGTCGCGGCAGAGATACCGGTAACGCGCGAGGTTGAGACCTTTCTGGTGCCAGATCGGACGCGAAAAGTTGTCGGGCGACAGCCGAAAATATTCCTGAAAAGGCGGCGTCGCCGGCGGATGCGACCTGACATAGGCGACCTCTCCCGCGTCGAGCGGTCGAAGCAGCAGGCCCCCCTCCGCCGCGCCCACGCCGCTCTGGGTGGGGCCGCCCGCCACGCTGCGCGACGCCACCCACGGCATCACCGCCACGGTGGGATCGCCCTGGAAGTAAAGCCGGTATCCCTTGTTCAGCCAGTAAGCGGAGTTGGACGGAAGGTCATCGCCGTATTTGCAGATGAACCGGTAGTCGGGATGTTTACGCACCGCCGCCAGGTTCCAGATGGCCGACGTGCTGAAGCCGCGGTTCGTGCGGTAGGCACCCGCGGGGCGGATGTATTCGATGAACGAGGCGTAGTTGAGGATCCGCCGCAGGAACAACGGCTGGAGCTGGATGGCGTCAGGGCAGGTGGTGAACAGGCGGTCGACGTAGTCCGGGTAATCTTCCTTCTTCCAAACGAACTGCTCGTCGTCTTCGAAGAAAAAACAGTAGTCGTAACCCTTTTCGACCGCATGGTCGAGCGCGAAGCGCATGTTGCGGTAGTACCCTCCATAGTCGCGCCCCGCTTCACGCGAACGGACCTCGACGGACCAGTTGGGCTTCGCGCGCACTTCGGCGAGGAATTCCGCCATGCCGGGCTGGTCGCTCCCATCATCGACGATGATCCGGTCGCCGAAAGGAAAAAATTGATCGATAGACAGGACGGCGTTTCTGAGGAGTTCGACGCGATTGTAGGAGAAGAGGCAGAGCAGCCAGCGCTTCATCAATTCGCCTGGGCCGACGAGCGGCGGCGGGCGACGAACAGCGAGTGGTGCTGCTGGAGCACTTCCCACTCCGGCTTGTCGATCACGCGCTCGCGGACGACCTGCGCCGGGCCGGTGTGGTACTCGGTCATCTCCGCGCTCGGCTTCTCAAACCAGGTGTCGTGGAAGAGCAGGTAGCCGCCGGGGCGAAGGCGGTGCGCCCACGTGTCGAAGTCGATGACGACCGACGGGTACGAGTGGTCGCCGTCGATGAACAGGAAATCGATCGGGTCATTCCACGAACCGCCCACTTCGGCGCTTTTCCCCTGCAAAACCTGCACGAGACCCGAGAGGCCGGCGGCGGCGACGTTCTGGTCGAACGCGGTCCGAAGCGGACGCCCCAGCGCCTCGGCGTCGCTCTTGTAGCGCGACTCGGAACGAACGTCGCCCGATCCGTCAAACGGGTCCACGCAGACGAGTTTCGCTCCGGGCTTTTCGGCCAGCGCCGCTCCGATGACGACGGTGGACTTGCCGAGCCAGGAGCCGATCTCGACAGCCACCGGCGCAGGCTGCGCGACCTGCGCGGCGACCCCGAAGAGGGCGACGGCCTCTTCATCGAGCATGAAGCCCTGGACCGTTTTGAAGCGGGACATGCGCAGGTATCGCCAGCCGAATTGGCGGCAGAACCCGACGCGGAGCCGCGCGTGGCGGATGGCGTCGATGGCGCCGGGGCCGAGGAGGCGTTTAAAGAGCTCTTTCATTCGAATGGGATCAGCGCGGAGCGTCCGTCAGGAGACGTCGGCGTCGTGGAGCGCGGTGTCCTTGGCTATTTTCCGCTTGGCCGTGGACATAAGCAGCTCGGCGTAGCGCGCGGGCGCGATGCCGCCGCCCGGTTTCTTGAGCGCGATGTTCTCGGCTGTAAACTTCTCGCCCGCCGAAATGTCGCGGAGCGACACGACACTCTTTTCAAAAATCCGTTTCATCTCCGCGAAGCGCCGGACGTCCGCCTTGTCCACCGGGTTGGCGAGAATGGTTTCGATAGCGCGAACGCCTTTGCACAGGTCCGTGAACTCCGCTGGTTCGAGCGAATGTTTCGCGTCGCTTCCGTAAAGGTCCTTGCTCAGCGTGAAATGGCGCTCGATCAGCGTGGCGCCCGCACTGACGGCGGCGAACGACGCGTAATTGGTGAGCGTGTGGTCGGACAGGCCGACGGCGACCTTGTATCGGTCGCGCATCTCCGCGATCAGGTTCATTCCCACGTGCTCGGGTGGACACGGGTATTCGGACGTGCACTGAAGCACGACGAGATTCCGGTGTGTCTCCAGGATCAATTTCACCGCCGCGTCGAGCTCCGCCCACGAGCTCATGCCGGAGGAAAGAATGACGCGCTTCCCCGTCCGGGCCACCTTTTGGATGAGCGGCAGGTTCGTCACTTCGCCCGACGGGATTTTGTAGGAGGCGACGCCGATCTTCTCAAGGAGGTCAACCGCTTCGAGCGAAAACGGAGACGACAGAAAGCCGGCCTTCTTGTCCTCGCAGAACGCCTTGAGGTCCTTCCACTGGGCTTCGGTGAACGCGGTGCGCGTAAAATACTCCCAGCGGGGCTCGGCGGAAAAATAGGGCGGCGGCGGCGCGGAGCGCAGGGTCTCGGCGTCGGCGATGTGCGTCTGGAATTTGACGGTGGTGGCGCCGCAGGCGATCGCCGTTTCGGCCATTCGGCACGCGTTGCCGAACGATCCGTCATGGTTCATTCCGATCTCAGCGATGATTTCCACGGGCATGGATCAGTTCCTCCAGAGGCGGAATGAAAGAGAAAACAGCTTCGACACGGGCCAGTCGGCGCCGAGCTGCCAGCCGAGCCCGACGAGGCACGGCTGAAAAAGTTTGAAACGCCGGTCGAACGCGCCGCGGGCAAACGTTCGCACCTGATCGTCGACTTCGATCACGCCCAGCGTTGATTCGTCCCGGCCGCGGCCGGCGCGCACGTTGTCGACCATCGGGATCTCTTCTGAGCCGAGCCGCGTGAAGGTGTCCGACGTTACGCCGTGGCGTTCATAGAAAAGGGGTTTCGCGATCGCCTTCTCCAGGAATTCCCGGTAGGCGGTGCCCGGTGACAGGTTGTGGAGCGACACGAGCCTCACTTCCGGAAAGCGAAGAGATGCGAAAATCAGCGAGAGGGCCCAGAACCCTTTCGGCCCATCGACGATGAGCGCGACGCGGCGGCCCTGGTTCTGGCGCAACAGTTCGGGAAAGAGGCGGTTCGCGTCGCCCTTGAGGAGCGAAAGCCGTTCGTATTTTGACAGGCGCTCACGGCACCGGCGCGCCCGCTCAGCGTCGTCTTCCCAGTCGATCGAGAAGACCTTCATATTGGGCTTGTCCTTGATGAACTCGCCAAGGATCTTCGTGGAGTATCCGTCCTGACGGCCCGATTCGATCACGACGTCGATATCGTTGACCTCGCATCGGGCGAGGAAATAGACCATTTCGCGGGGAAGAATGGCGCCGTCGACCCACTCGGGCGCCCAGGCCTGGCGGATGGCGACGTCGGCCCAGCGGTTAACGGAGTCGAGCAGGGGGCCCGCGGACGCGGTCATACGCCCGATTTTTTCCCCAGAGCGCTGATGCCGCTGTCGGCGATGTCGAAATGCTCGATGGCAACGTTGGCTTCGGCGAACCATCGCTTCACTTCCTCGGGCGTGTGGAAGTGGGCGTGAAGCGGATGATACCAGTCGAAATTCGTGATCACGTTCGAGTCTCGGTCGATCGTGTTGTTCCAGTAGCACTTCATGACGTTCCAGTAAAAGAAGCGCTGAACGTCGTAGGTGCCGGCCTTGATCTCCAGGAGCGGGATGTCCGGTACGGTGATCGAGACATTGAGGTCTGCGAGCGCCTTGCCGAGGTCGGTCATGGCGTTGGAGAACTTCATGCACTCCTCGGGCGTCATCTTCGTCGTCCGCTCGCGGATCCATTCGTCGGCATGCTGGCGGATCGGCCCTTTGACCTTGTAGACGTAGATCGCGATGTGACCGCCGGGCTTGAGGTGCTTCAGGAGCGCTTTGAACGACTCCTCGGTGTTCGGCGTGTGATGAAGGACCTGGTCGCAGGCGATGAAATCAAAAAATTCCTTCGGGAACGGAAGGCGCGTGAGGTCGGCCTGCACGAGGTGCAGGTTGGGAAGCGTGTGCAGGTCGCGGTAGGCGTTGTGGATTCCGTAGCTGATGTCCACGCCGTAGACGGTCGCCTTGGAATTGGTGGCATACAGTTCCGCGTCGCGCCCGTGGCCGGTGCCCGCGTCGAGAATCTTCGTCTTGGAAGAAAGGAAGCTCTTGAGCTTGTCGGTGGTTTTGAACCCGTAGCGATCGAGGTACCACTGGACGTAGTGGGCCTGGGTGGCGGTGCGGTAGTTGGGCGCCAGTTTCCACTTCTCCGAAAAGCTCTCGCGCGTTTCTTTCTGACCCGGCTTGTAGGTGTCGGGAAGCATCGATGGAACGCCGTCGATGATCGCGTAGCGCTGACCATCGGCTGTGGTCAGATCGCCTTTGACAATTTCTGGTCCGGCGGACTGTTCGTCCTTGAGGGCCAGCGGCGCCCCCGTGACCGGCGATCTTAAATCGTTAACAAGCGTTGGTTTCATGGCGAATATTTCTCCCAGTGTAGCATTTGGCCCCTGCGCTTCGGCGGGGCGGACGGCCCGTCATCGGCGGGCTTTGTGAATGTCGATGGCCTTCTGCGCTTGGGCGATAAACTGCCGCCCGGCGACGTCTTCGGTGTAAAAAGATTCGAATGTCTGGCGTCCGTTTTCGCCCAGGCGCGCACGCAGGGCCGGATCGCCGGCCGCCTGGCGGACCCGCCGAGCGAGCCCCGCGCCATCGGACGCCAGCAAAGCGTTCTGGCCGTCGACAAGCTCCGGAATGCCGAGCGCGTTGGCGTCGTGCGCGACAACGCAGCAACCGTAGGACCATCCGTTGAGAATGCGCACGCGCGAACCGGTCTTCGCGGGCACCGGAACGAGCAGGACGTCGCATGAAAGGAATTCCTCGGACGGTTCCGACGTCGGCCCCAGAAAACGGACCGCGGGGTGGCTTCTCCACCGGTCGAACCGCGCGGGCATGCGGTCGTTGCTTCCCACAATGCGCAGCTCGAAATTCTCTTCCCCCCACTCCTTGATCATCGCCGGAAGCGTTTCGTTGAACAAAATCGGCAGCTGCGAACGGTTCGAGGTGCTGTGAAGATGGCCGATCATGAGGACGCGGCACTTCTCGTTCGCCGGGCGCGCGCCGCGAAGTTCCTTCCAGCGGGCGCCCACCGGGTCCGGGGTTGGGGTCGTCAGAAACGCGCCGTTGGTGAGCCCCTTGGACTTCGCCCACCGCGCGTAATGCGGTCCGCCGAATCCCGCGACGGTCAGTTTGCGCAGAACATTGACGTAAGCGCGCTCCTGCGCGTTCATGGCGGCCCACTGCTGGACCGTGTAGCGAAGGTAGGCGGGGGTTGGCCCTGGTTCCACCTGGGGATCATAGCGCCAGTTCACAAAGGTATTGAGGTGCGGGCCCTCGGCCAGGAAAGAAACGCGCGGCGCCGACGCCAGACCGTCGGTGTACAGCACCGCATCGAAAGCGAACAGGAAAACGCAGTCGGGCGAAATCTTGTCGATGCGCGACACCACGGCGGGGCGGATCTTCATCTCGCGCGGCCAGAGGTCCTCGGGTCGGGGGTCGGCCAACACGCGCAGCTTCTGGAGGATGTTGTTCGGCGCAGGCGCGCCTTCCGTGAAGGGAATGATTTCGAGCTTGATGCCGAGTTTTTCGTAGAGCGCGCGAAGTTCATCGAGGCGCGCTGTCGTGCCGTGCTTGCCGAGGACCGCGATGTGGGTGACGTCGTGACCCTGGGAAGCGAAGGTGCGAAGGAGACAGGATCCCCAGTTTCCCCCGCCCCCGGTGGACGGATCGGGGATGACCGGGGCGACGGTCACCAGTCTCATGCGGGAGATTTGCGTCGGTCCGGTTCGCCCTTCGTCCACGTCTCGCGGCTGCTCATCTGGCGAATGCACTCTCCCAGCAGAAGCTGGTTCCAGTCCTTGCGGTCGAAGGTGTTGCGCTTGAGCATCCAGTTGTTCACCGGCGAGGGGAGCCCGTGCTTGGTTTCGCGCTTGAGAATGCCCAGGTCCGTGCGGCCGAGGAGTCGCTTGAGCGCTTCCCGGAGGACGGCCTTACCGTGGCCCCCGGCATAGCGAACGGCCGGCGCCAGGCGCGCCGAAAGTTCGACGATGCGGTAATCGAGGAACGGGTTCCGGACCTCAAGGCCGTTGGCCATGCTCATGCGGTCGGCCATCTGGAGGAGCGGCTGCATGAAGATCGTGGCCTCGACGGCCGACAGATTGTGGGCGAACGGCGCTTTCGCGTCCCAGATGCGGCTGAACAGAGCGGCGAGCATCGGGATGTCGCCCAGGCCGTTGCGCGACGCCATCCGGCAGAAACGGTCCATCGTCGTCCCGAAGTAGCGGGACGCCAGGTGGGCGTACTCGCCGCGGAGGTGCTTCTCCACCATCGCGTCTTCGTTGAGGAGCAGTTCGTTGCGGTAGTAACCGTTGAACATCTCGTCGGCGCCTTCGCCCGAAAGCGCGACGCGGAATCCGTCGGCGCGCGCGCGCTTGGCGAGGCAGAAAAGAGGAAATACCGAGAAGCTGCCCGCGGGGTATTCCAGGTGGCGGGCGAGCAGAGGAAACGTGTCGAAGAACTCCTCGCGCGTCGGCCGGAGGACGCGCGCCTCGAACTTTCCTTCCTTCGCGAACTCCGCGACGTACTGCTCCTCGTTGATCGTGTCTTTGAATTCCGGAAACTGAACGGTGTACGTCACCGGCATTTTCAGCACGGCCTGGATCAGCGACGAATCGATTCCGCCGGACAGGAAGAGCGTGACGGGAACGTCGGCGATCTTGCGGATCTTGCAGGCGTCCTCAAAGAGCGGAATGAACTCTTTCAAGGCCGCGTCCATCCCTTCGATGTCGCCCACGTAGGTCGGGAACGTCCACCAGCGCGTCTTCTTGATGGCGCCCGTCCCGGTGTCGAACTCGAGGTACTCGCCCGGCTTCAGGCTGTAGACGTTTTTGAACGGGGTGTGCTCGTCGAAGTAGAACTCAAGCCGCTCACACACGTCGATTTCGTTCAGTTCGATGTCGCGGAAAACCTTGGCCTCGGAGGCGAAGCCGAATTTCTCTCCACTGGAAAAGTAGAAGACGGGTTTCTTTCCCACCCGGTCGCGCGCAAGGAAAACCTTCCCGTCGTTCCAGATGGCGAAGCCGAACATGCCGTTGAACTTCTGGAGGCAGGCCGGGCCCCACTGCGCGTAGGCGTGCAGGACCATCTCTGTGTCGGTTTCGGTGGTGAACTTGACGCCCTTCGCTTCGAGCTCCCCGCGGATGGCGCGCCAGTTGTAGACCTCTCCATTGAAAACGATGGTGTGGCCGGCGGCCTGGAACGGAATCACCATGTCACGGTGGTCGACAATGTTGAGCCGCGTCATCCCCATCGTGAAATCGCGGCCCTTGCGGTCCTTGAACGTCAGGTGGGACTGTTGGTCGGGCCCGCGATGGCAGAGCAGGGGCTCAGCGTTCGGGGCAAGAGCGTCGGTGTGTCCGCCAAAGATTCCGCACATAGGGATTGGTTTATTGGAGTTCGCGCCACTCGATGTCGAGGCGCAGGGCTGAGGTGTCGGTCTTCCTTTCTCCTATGAAGGATATCATTCCCTCGGTGTCTCGCAAGGTGAAAAGCCCCCCCTCCGCCCAGTCGTAAACACCGGCGCTTCCAGGCACCACCCAGGCGGTCGCGGAGAAGACGCCCTCGTTGAAAATTTTCGCAGGAATCACGGCGGCAAGCCGCAAACGCCGGCCGCCATCGAGTTCGGTGAATTTCTGGAGAGAGTCAGCGGACACGGTGCGGAGAAGACGCACGCCCTGCGCCGTGTTGAGCGCCACGATGACAGCGAACTTCACGCGCTCGTGCGCCTGGACGTCGACCGCCACGATGAAGCCCTGCCGGCAATTGAACTCGTTGGCCGGCTCGCCGGACAGCGTCAGCGGCGCGATCCGCCGGACCTGGACCTTCTTCGTCGTGTCTTCAGGAAAATCGCCCTGGTCGGCCGCGGCGGCGGCAGAGCCCAGATAGGACTGAATCGCCTCCTGGATGGGCGCATCCATGACGGCGCGCCCCTCTTTCAGGACGATCCCCCGTTTGCACAGCTGCCCGAGGGCCGACATGTTGTGGCTCACGAACAAAACGGTGCGGCCCGTGGCGGACACGGACTGGATTCGGCCGAGGCACTTCTTCTGAAATTCCGCGTCTCCCACGGCCAGCACTTCGTCGACGATCATGATGTCGGTCTGCAGGTGCGCCGCCACCGCGAAGGCAAGGCGGACGTACATGCCGCTCGAGTAATGCTTCACCGGCGTGTCGAGAAATTTCTCGATCTCGGCAAAGGCGACGATGGCGTCGAGGTTGCGCGTCACTTCCGCCCGGTGCATGCCGAGAATAGCGCCGTTGAGGAAGATATTCTCCCGCCCGGTGAGTTCGGGATGGAAACCGGTGCCGACTTCCAGGAGGGACGACACCCGGCCGCGGATATCGATGCGGCCTTCCGTGGGCGAGGTGATGCGGGAGAGGATTTTCAAAAGCGTGCTCTTGCCCGCGCCGTTTCGACCGACGATGCCGAGTGTATCGCCCGCGGGCACGTCGAAGCTGAGATCGCGCAGCGCCCAGAATTTCCCTTCGTCGACGGCGCCCTTCGAGAAAAGCGACGGACCGGCGCCGGTGATCGTTTCGCGGAGCGTGCGATAGCCGGGGCCACGGTGAAGCCGGTAGCGCTTCCCCAGGCCTTTAACGCTGATCGCGGGCGCCGTCATCAGATGACGTCCGCGATAATGGATTCAGTTCGACGGAAGAAATAAAGGCCGGAAACGAGAATGACGAGAATGGCGATGGCCGACGAGAAAATCTCCGTGCCCGGGGCCTGGCCGACGCCAAGAATGGACCAGCGGAAACCTTCGATCACGCCCGTCATGGGATTGAGGCCATATACCGCGCGCCAGCGCTCCGGAACGATGCGCGCCGAATACACGATGGGCGTGGCGAAGAGCCAGAACTGCACAAGGAAAGGGACGGTGTAGCGAACGTCGCGGTAAAGCGCGTTCAGCGCCGCGAGCCAGAGGCCGACTCCGAACGCGGAGGCCGCGGCGAGAACGACGAACACGGGAATAAACAAAAGCGACGGCGTGGGAGCGACGTGATAGATCGCCATCATCGCAAAGATGCCTCCCAGCCCGACGAGAAAATCCACGAAACCAGTTCCGACGGCCGACAACGGAATGAGCACGCGCGGGAAATAAATTTTCGTGATCAGGTTACGGTTCGACACGAGGCTGTTCGCGGACTCCGACACGGAATAGGCGAAAAACTGCCACGGCACCATCGCAGCAAACACGAAGAGCGGATACGGCGCGCCTTCCGACGGCATATGCGCGAGCTTTCCGAAGAACACGGAGAAGATGAAGGTGGGGAGGAGCGGCTGAATGATGGCCCAGGCCAGGCCGAAGATTGTCTGCCGGTAGCGCACCTTGATGTCGCGCCAGATAAAGAAGAAAAGGAGCTCCCGGTAACGCCAAACCTCGGACAGCTCGAGCGGGATCCATCCGGACGCGGGTTTGATGGTGATGACGTCGGCGGTTTCGGGCGAAGCGGAGGCGGTATTGCTCATGTGCCCATTTGCCGGTACCAGTCGATCGTATTTTTCAGCCCGTCGCGAAGCGGCGTCTTCGCGGTGAAACCGAACAGGTTCTCCGCGCGCGACACATCGAGTGAGCGCCGCGGCTGGCCGTCCGGCTTGCCGGCGTCCCATCGGAACGAGCCCTTGAAGCCAACGAGTTCGCCAATGA